>Ga0157370_10001551_pt1 | contig 28457 bp, 23 predicted proteins | sample C35metaG_FD_113463 | JGI IMG/M metagenome (GOLD analysis project Ga0157370, IMG submission 113463) | Corn rhizosphere microbial communities from Kellogg Biological Station, Michigan, USA - C3-5 metaG | ecosystem: Host-associated > Plants > Roots > Rhizosphere > Soil | place: USA: Michigan...
CCGGCAGGAGCGTATTTTCTTTCGCAACCTGCCGTTGTCCACCTGGGTGGAGCAGGAGATGCCGATCGAGGAAGGCGCTGATGTCGACAAACTGGCACAGGCGATGACGGTATTCACACCTGAGGGTATGATTGCAGCCGCTTCAAAGAAGCTCCTGCAGTAGTTCCTATTCAGTACCGGTTCAGTACCGGGGCACGGCCGGATCGACCTCGATGCTCCAGAGATCGATGCCGCCAGCCAGACTCCGGGAATTCTCTAAACCCTGTCCACGCAACCAGTGGACCACGTTCAAACTGCGGATGCCGTGATGGCAATAGACGATCAGCATCGGCCCATCATCGTCCAGTTCACTCAGGTGTTGCGGGATCGATCGCATCGGAATCAGCCTCGCGCTCTCAATGCGGCAAATCGCGTGCTCTTCCGGCTCCCGAACGTCTATCAGGCGCAGCGGCTCGCCGTTTTCAAGGCGGCTTTTTACCTCGCCAGGACTGATCTCCAGGGGAATTTCGGACACGACCAGATGTTAGCAATCGACAAAAAGGCGAAACGAGCGCCACAAATTGTCTGCACACGGCTGCCGAGCAGCCGTGGGGTCCGTCTGACCCCCTTGTTATACTCAGGGGTTAAATCGTCAGTTTCCAACAGGTTCTACAGTAGATGAAGTCTTTGTCCGCCTTCCTTACGATGGCCTGCGGGGCCGTCTGCGCCTTCGGGCAAAGTTCAACTCCCGTTTTCACCACGGGCCAGGCCGCGCGCCTGGTCATTGGCCAGAAGAATTTTACAGCGGCTGACTACGGCGCTACGAATACGTTAATCGGCTCTCCGTACGGCGTTGCTGTGGCCAACGGTGTTTTGTGGGTTGTGGATGCGAACCGGCTCGCTGCGACGCCCAACAACAACCGGGTACTCCGTTTCAGCGATGTCTCAACGTATCCCGGGCCGACTCAGTCTCTCTATGTTCAGGGGAGCACCTGCGGCGCGTGCCGCGGCGTTTCCAGTCTCGTGCTTGGGCAGCCCGATTTCACCACGAACAACTCCAATCTCAGCCAGACAGGTCTCCGTGGACCTACGGGCGTGGCGACGGACGGCAATATACTCGCGGTGGCCGACACGGACAATAACCGGGTGCTGATCTGGCTGCGTGCTCCGACCCGCAACGGGCAGCCGGCGGATGTTGTGGTGGGTCAGGCGGATTTCACGCATAACGCTACCTCAGTGCCGCCCACGCAAACGTCTCTGCGTGGTCCGGAAGGCGTGTGGATTTCGAACGGCAAGCTGTTCATCGCGGATACGCAGGACAACCGGGTTCTGATCTACAACAGGATTCCGACCTCAAACAATGCGCCTGCGGATATCGTTGTTGGCCAGCAGGATTTCACGTCCTTCGTTCAGCCAGACCTTACGCAGAAGCAGCCCTCGACCGCCGCGAACAACATGCAGGACCCAATAGCCGTTTCGAGCGACGGAACTCACCTGTTCGTGACGGATTTTGGGCAGAACCGCGTGCTGATTTTCAATTCCATTCCCACGACCAACGGCGCTTCGGCAGACGTGGCGATCGGGCAGCCCGATCTGGTGAGTTCGGTCGATAACAACAGCTATTCGGTACCCCCGAACGCGACGCCGGATTCCGCCGGGCATCCGGAAGGAGCGTCGCCCGTCCTCTGCCAGTCAACCGGAACGGACAGCGCTGGTACAGCTACGTTTCCCGTTCGCTGCGCCAGAACGCTCGAATTTCCCCGCGCCGCGATTTCCGATGGCACGCGACTCTTCGTCGCCGATGGCGGCAACGACCGCGTGCTGGTATTTAACACCATTCCGACGCAGAGCGGCGCGGCGCCTGATGTGATTCTCGGACAGCCGGACGAGTTCAGCGATAACGATGGTGAAAATCCGGATGGCACGAATGCGGTCCAGACGCCTGGTTCGCTCGCCTGGGACGGCACGAATCTGTATGTGAGCGATATATTCAACCGGCGGGTGGTGATTTACTCGATGGGCATTCCCAATATTCCACTGGATGGAATCCGGAATGCGGCGAGCCGTGAGATTTACGCGCTGGGCACCATTGACATCACGGGGACGACGGTTACTGCCAAGGACACGCTTACGGTGAAGATCAACGACGCGACCTACACCTATACGGTGGTGGACGGCGACACGCCCCTGAGCATCATGCAGGCGCTCGCACAAAAGATCGACACAAAACCCGGCGATCCCAATGTCACTGCATATGTAAATACGACAACGGGGCAAATTGTCTTAACCGCGCGTACTCCCGGGGCGCCAGGCGGCAACATCACCTATTCCGCGAGCGCCTCCGCCAACGCGACTGTAACGCTCACGACTGGCGGCGCGAATCTCAATATCTATCTCGAAAATCCGTCGCAGATCGCGCCCGGCACCCTGATTCAAATTTCCGGTAACAATCTTTGCGACAACACGGCGTCCGGAGATTTTGGCCAGGCTTACCTGCCGTTCACGCTTGGCGGCTGCACTGTTTTCATCGATGGAATGCAGGCGCCCGTGCTGTATGTTTCGCCCGCGCAGATTAACGCGCAGATGCCGTTTGAGACGCTTGATCGGACGAGCACCAGCGTGCTGATTCAGACCCAACATGCTGATGGCTCCGTAACAGCTACAACGCCGGTTGCCGCGACCATCGTGCCGCAGAATCCCGGTCTGTTCGCCGGTGAGGGCAATGATCCCCGCCCCGGCGTCGTGTATCACGCCTCCAGCTTCGCTATGGATCTCGTTGACGTGGACGGAACCATTCAGGCAGGCGATACCGGATCGCTTAAAATCACGGGTCCGGACGGCAACACCCGGACCTATGCCTATACTGTGACTTCGAGCGATACGCTTCAGAGCGTTCGAGACGCGCTGATTCAGGCCATCAATAACGGGCCCGACCCATATGTACACGCTTCGGCCGCCAATGAATACGCGCGTGTAATTATAACTGCGAATCAGCCGGGTCCCGCCGGCGAGAATATCAAAGTCGAGCAGGCCATCACCAGTACTGTTACAGCCGGCGCCAATCTGTTGCTGACCGTCTACAATGCCGTAACCTGCTGCTCGAATATAGGCGGGGCTCCGGTTACGACCGATAATCCCGCAGTCGCTGGAGAGATGCTTTATACTCTCGCCACCGGCATCGGACCAACCGTCACCAACAACGTGGGCTCGGGGCAGGTGCTGAACTATGAAGACAATGACGGTCCGGCGGTGAACGTTGATTCCATCCTGACCAGTGGAACGACGGCGAACGTCGTAAACGTGACGCTGCTTCCCGGGTCGGTCGGGGTCTATGCCGTCGAGTTCCAGCTCAACAGCGGTCTTGCGGCGAATCCGCTGACTCAGCTGACCATCGCGCAGCAGGCGTTTGTCAGTAACGTAGTTACGTTCCCGGTTGTGCCTGGGCCTGCGTATCTCCTCAACGCGACGTCGAGTTCTACCTCGGCCACGGCGGCCTCCGCAACGCCGGTCAGGCGAAGTGTGATCAGTGTTCCTGCGGGCGCGACGCTGTCCCGACCGAAATCCGGCAACGGCCCCGATGTCCGCGGGACATCATCGTCCTTTCGCGGCCGCTCATCTAACTGAACCCGGGCGGAAACCTTCGCCATGAGTCCGGATCTCCGCCCGAACAGGCGTTTGCCCTTTTCGAGGATCCGTACAACCTGACGAAAGTCACACCGGGCTGGCTGAACTTCGGATTGAAACGCGGCATCGGATCTCAATGAGCCGCGGCGCGCAGATCGATTACACGATTCGGTGGCTCGGGTTGCCCGTCAACTGGAGCACTCTGATCACAGACTACGATCCGCCACGCCTCTTTGTGGATCAGCAGATTCGTGGTCCGTATAAAGTTTGGCGGCACCGGCATGAGTTCCGGGAAACGGCGGCCGGAGCCATAATTTCGGACCGGGTTGATTATCGCCTGCCACTCGGATTTCTCGGTGATCTCGCGCATGCGCTGGTCGTGCGCAGGCAACTGATCGGTATTTTTCGTTTTCGGCAGCGCGCGATCGCCGATCTGTTGCTGCCCGGCGATCTCGCCCGGATTTCAACCAGCGGGCCGCGAGTTTTTCGAGCTTAATCGAACACGACAGTCTTTCCGGCGTATTGCAGGATTCGATGTTCCAGATGCCACTGGACTGCGCGAGATAATACGACGCGCTCGAGGTCGCGGCCCTTCCGCACCAGATCCTCGACCTGATCACGATGGGAGACGCGCACTACGTCCTGCTCGATGATCGGGCCTTCATCCAGCTCTTCAGTGACATAGTGGCTGGTTGCGCCAATCAGCTTAACGCCACGCTCCCGGGCGGCATGGTACGGCCGTGCGCCCGTGAACGCCGGCAGAAAAGAATGATGCACGTTGATGATGCGCTGCGGATAACGGGCGATAAATTCGGGCGAAAGAATCTGCATGTAACGCGCAAGCACGATCAGATCCGCGGCGTAATGCTGGAGTATCGAAATTTGCTCGCTTTCCGCTGCGGTCTTCGAAGCGCCAACAGGCACGAGATGGAATGGTATTCCGTAAAATGCGGCGAGTCCCTCCGCGCCGGCATGATTGCTGATTACGCACTCGACGCTGCAGGGAAGTTCTCCGATGCGGTGCCTGTAAAGGAGGTCCAGCAAACAGTGCTGGTATTTCGAGACGAAAATCGCCACGCGTTGGGGCGCGGCGGACCGGGCAACTCGCCAGTTCATCTCGAAATGTCTCGCGAGTTTTCCGAATTCATTCCGCAGCCCTGATTCCTCCAGGTCGAAGCTGTCCAGATCCCATTCCACGCGCATGAAAAAGAGGCCGAGACCGTGGTCCTGATGCTGGTCGGCGTGAAGAATGTTACCGCCGTGGTCGGACAGAAAACCGGATACCGCCGCAACAATGCCTTTGCGGTCCGGACAATGGATCAGCAAAACTGCCGAATTTGAAGTTGCCTGTGGGTTCACGCGAACGGGTGATGTTAACATGCCTACCCGCGCGCGTGGCCGTACAATAGCCGTGGGAGCCCAAACCGTGAAGCAGACGTTCCTGCTGTTTCTTGCCTCGACAGCCGTTGCTATCGTCGTTTTCGCCAGCGGCTCGCCGGGCATTCGTCCCCGTCCCGTCGCTACGGACTATCCTTCGCACGAGAGTACGTCCCTCGCCACGGTCGGGGCTGCGGTGATTCCTCCGTCGGAAGCGAAGAGGATTCTCGGGGTCGATCTGAAGGCTGCCGGGTATGTCGTGATCGAGGTCGGGGTGTTTCCCGAGCCGGGCAAGGATGTGGATCTTTCGCCCTCCGATTTCACGCTGGTGACCGATCCAGACGCCATCGGCGCGCGGCCCGTGGACGATGAAGCAATCGCCGCAACGATTGACCGGAAACAGCATCCCCAGCGCACTCCGTCACGCGCCGGCGACATCTATACGAGTACCGGCGTAACTGTTGGACACGGGACCTGGACCGATCCGAACACAGGACGCCGCACGGGAGGAACGGTCACGGGCGTCGAAACAGGCGTTGGAATCGGAGCGCCTCCACCTGCCGCATGTCCGGGAATCGGTTATTGCGATGATCGCCAGCCATACCCGTACCCGCCTTCTTCGACCGGTCCCAATCGCGGCCAAATCGAGCAGGAACTCTGGCAGCGGTCTCTGCCGGATGGTACTGTCCATAATCCAGTAGCCGGGTACCTCTATTTCCCAAAACCGTCGGGCAAGGCAAACAAGGCCGGCTGGGTTCTCCGGTGGGATAACAACGGCGCAAGGATAAAACTCGACCTGCCCGCCGCGAGGTAGCGCGCGCATATTCGAATCGTCCGGCTGCGCATACAATAAGCAGCCATGAGCCTGACCAGACGCCGTTTCGTCGCCGCATTCGCGGCCGCTCCATTTCTTAATCGCTATCATCTGCTAGCGGAGCCGGAGAAACGGCGCTACAAGATCCGCGATGTTCAGTCGATGGTCATCAGCGGTCCACGGACGTATACGCTCGTGAGGATCACCGCGGATAACGGGGTATACGGAATCGCGGAAGCCTACGGATCGCCCGCGATCGGCGTCAAGGAACAGATTCTCGGTCTCAAGCCGTCGCTCGTGGGCAAAGATCCGCTGGAAATTGACGTCATCTACACCGATCTCGGAGAAGGCGGAAAGAGCCTCTCCGGGTCGCGGACAGACGGTTCGGCCCACTCTCTGATGCGCGCCGCCAGCGGCATCGAGATGGCTCTCTGGGATCTCTCGGGCAAACTACTGGGGCAACCGGTTACCAGCCTTCTCGGTGGCCACTTCCGCGATCGGGTTCGCGTCTATGATCACTCAGCTCCGCGAAATATGCTGGATAAGGCCTCCTGCCGCGAATGGGCCGCCAAAGTGAAAGCCCACAAGAGTGGGTTCACCGCCCATAAGTTCGGTTTTCCTCACACAACCCAGGCCAACGACAAAGGACGTGACACCGGGAACCGCGTGCTCTCGACCAAAGAAATCATCGACGCGGCGCAGGGATTCGAGAATTGCCGGGAAGCCGTAGGCTGGGACCACGACATTATGGTTCATTGCCATTGGGAATACGATCTCCGAACGTCGATCCAGATCGCCGAGGCTGTTGCTCCCATCAAGCCGCTCTGGCTCGAAGATCCGCTTCAGGTCGAGTACTCTGAAGCCTGGAAACGGCTTGTTGCAAGTTCACACGTGCCCATCTGCACCGGCGAAAATCTCGAGCGCCGCGCAGGGTTTAAGGACTTCATCATTAACGAGGGCGCGGATATCCTGAATCCCGACCTTCGTAACAGCGGAGGCTTCCTCGAAACGAAACGCATTGCGGATATGGCTGACGTGTTCAACCTGCCCATGTGCAACCACAACACCGGCAGCCAGCTGCACACCTGGGCCACCTGCCAGTGGGCAGGGGCAATTCGCGATTACATGACTTGCGAGACAATCACCGGCGAGGGTGGTTGGATGGACCAGTTGCTTGCTCTTGAAGGCCCTTATATCGAGGACGGTTTCCTTCGGGTGAATCAGAAGCCGGGTCTTGGCGTCGATCTCAACCCGGACGTCGTCAAAGCCCACCTCGCCGATGACGAAAAGTGGTGGGGATAGTTATAAGTCAGTAAAGAAAACCCGTGCGCACGCCGATTAGTCAATCGTGCGCGGATTCTGCCGAATGCTGGGGCGCTTGTTGGGGCATCCCGCAGCGCCGGCCATTGCTGTCATCCCTTTCAGTTTGTTGACGATGGCGGGTTTCTACCTGCTCCTCAGATTTGACGGAACTCCCGCGCAGCAGCACTACGCTCCGAGTCTTTGGCCCGAAAGCGCCGGGATCGCATTTCCTGCCGGGAAACCGGCACTGCTCGTCTTTCTGCATCCGATGTGCCCGTGCTCTCGCGCCACGCTCGATGAACTAAATGGCGTGCTTTCCCGCGTCCCGAAAACGGCTCTCCCGGAAATTCATCTCCTTTTTGTCCGTTCGATCAGAAATCCGGATTGGAACGGAGGGGATCTCTGGGAGCGTGCGAGCGGTATTCCAAACGCAATTCGCCAGTGGGATGAAGGCGGCCGCATTGCGGTTCGGTTCGCCGCCCGCACCTCGGGCGCGACCCTCCTCTATGGTGTGAAAAAAGACCTGCTTTTCCAGGGCGGCATTACCGGCTCTCGCGGCCATGAGGGTGACAATCTGGGAGCCGAACGGCTGCTTGCTGCCCTCGAAACCGGACGCCGGGCAGCAAATCTGACCCAGCTGTTCGGTTGCGCGCTCGCAATCGATCATCCACAGGAAGGCAGCCGGTGAACTACAGATTCCGCATCTCGGATTCACCGGCGCTCACCGCTCAGGCATCACGCAACTTCCACGCGCTCGTTCGGAAACTGGCGGTGCGCGCCGACCTCATCCTGGCATGGCTTCTGGCTTTCGAATGGCCGGCCCTGGTTATCAGCGCCGTCGTGCTTTCTCCCTTCACCTGGGACGGGGCCACTTCATCTCTGAATCCCCATCTGCTGGCGGCCATGCTGGCAGGCCCATTCTTCATCGTTCCTTCCATCCTTCTGGCCTTGCGCCATCCCGGCCGGCATCTCACCCGGCATGTACTTGCGGTTTCCCAGATCCTGGTGTCCATTGTTCTGATTGACGTTACAAATGGCCGCATCGAATCGCACTTCCATGTATTTGGCTCGCTCGCGATTCTCGCGTTTTACCGCGACTGGAGAGTGCTGATTACCGCTTCGGCCGTAACCGCCGCTCATCATTTCATCTCCGGCTATTGGTGGCCGCAGTCGGTATACGGTGTTCTGACTATCAGCCCATGGCGCTGGGTCGAACACGCGTTCTGGGTTCTGTTCGAGGACTTTTTTCTGATTCTGATGAACCGCACGAGCATCAGCGAAATGTGGACGGTTGCTACCCGCGAGGCCCAACTCTCATGGGGCGCATACTTCGACTTCCTCACAGGATTACCGAATCGCAGGGCATTGCACGAACGTTTCGAGGCGCTGACAAACCGCCGGGAAGCGTTCAGGGGCGCGGTGATGTTCATTGATCTCGATCGTTTCAAGCAGGCCAATGACACTGGGCCACACCATTGGGGATAGACTGCTGAAAGCAGGCGGCGGACAGACTCTCGGGAGCTCTGTTTGGCGATCAAATGCTCTCGCGAATCGGCGAAGATGAATTCATCGTGCTGCTGGATCGTCCGCCAGCCTGCTCGCTCGAACCGGAGAGTGGCGATAGCGCGCGGCTGGCTGACCGTCTTCTGGGGGCTCTTGCAGAGCCGTTTGACGTGGACGGACATCGGCTTCTGCTGAGCGCGAGCATTAGGCGTCAGCCTTTATCCCGAACATGGTGAACAACTCGACGAACTGCAGGATCGGGCGGATCGCGCCATGTACGTCGCCAAGGCGCAGGGCCGCGGGTGTCACGTCGTGTTCTCGTCCGAAGTCGCACGCCGCGAGATGGTGGTTCAGCAAATCGCTCGCGATCTCCATAATGCTCTCGCGCACGAGCAGATACGGCTCAATTTTCAGCCCCTGATCGATCGCCACGGGATCCTGACCGGCTTCGAAGCCCTGCTCCGATGGAGGCATCCGAATTATGGGGACATCCCGCCAGCCGACTTCATCCCTATGGCCGAGCGTTCGGGACAGATCCTGGAACTCGGAAGGTGGGCGCTCGCCGAGGCTTGCCGAGATTGCGTTTCCTGGAACGGAGGCGGGCTCGATCTGTATATCGCGGTGAATGTCTCCGCCGTGCAGTTCGAGCAGGAAGATTTTCCGGAAACGGTGCGCCAGGTTCTTGAAGAAACCGGCCTTGATCCGTCATTGCTCACGCTCGAGATCACGGAGACCGTTCTGATCCGAAACATTGAACGCGCGCGCCGGCATCTCTCAGCGATTCGGAGGCGTGGAGTGCGTATCGCTCTTGATGATTTCGGAACCGGCTACTCGTCTCTGAGCTATCTCACAAATCTGCCCACGGATATCATCAAGCTGGATCGGTCGTTTCTCAATCGGGAATTCGGGAATGCGGACGCGGTGATTGAGTCCGTCATCGAAATGGCGCATCGTATTGGACTTCGAGTGGTGGCCGAAGGCGTGGAGACCGAGAAACAGAGTGAGCGCATGAAAGGGCTGCACTGCGATCAGATGCAGGGGTTCTATTTCAGTCCGCCGGTTTCCTTCGAAGATGCCTGCGCGATGATTGGCGCGCCGGCATGCAGGATCGCCGTTCAGGAATATGCGCTCGAGCACGGCGCGGTGCCGGGCGACTAAACAAACGCATATCGAAGAACTTCGGGCGCCCAGGGCGGGCCGCCGCCTTCGCGGCGCGGTATATAGTGATGCTGGATGATCCGTATTCCTCCCCGGCTCGAGGTACGGCTATTCGGGCCCGCCTTATTAGTGCTTGCAGTCGCCGCCCTGCCTCGTCCCGCCGCTTGCGCTCCGGATCTTTCCGGGACGGATTATCGGGATTATGTGCAGCCGTTCCTCACGAGGAACTGTTCGTCCTGCCACAATGACAAGCTGAAAACCGGAAATCTCAGTCTCGAACATCCCGGTACCGATCCGGTTTTATGGGGCAAGGTGCTGGAAAAGCTGAGGACAGGGCGTATGCCGCCGCCAGGAGCGCCAGGACCAGATGCCGCCGCGCTCGAGCTTGTCACCGGCTGGATCGAAAAGACATTTCCGCAGCAAACACCGAATCCCGGCCGCGTTACGGCTCGCCGGCTGAATCGCGCCGAATACAACAACACGATTCGGGACCTGCTCGGCGTTTCCATTCACCCGGCGGACGACTTCCCGCTTGATGACGCAGGTTACGGTTTCGACAATATAGGAGACGTGCTTTCCGTTTCGCCACTGCTAATGGAAAAGTACATGGCGGCCGCGAAAAAGATCTCGCGCGTAGCGGTTTACGGAGAGCCATATCTTAATAAACCGACGAAACTCGTCCGCTACATGAGCAAAAAATCGCAGGACGACCCCACGCCCGGCGCTTTGCCCTATTCCGAACGCGGCGCGATCTACGGCAGCTTCGATTTTCCAGTGGACGCGGAATACGAATTTCATTTGCGAGACGCGAACTACCGTCCACGCAGCACCGGGAGCCCGCGGCAAAGGGAGCTCAGCCGTAAACGGGCCCTGACTGACCAGGAAAAACGCGAGCTGGCGGAAGAGAATCGCAAGGCTTACCCTCCGGTGCGAATGGTGATGACGCTGGACGGAAAACAGATACTCACCGAAGTCGTCGAAGGTAATATCGACTATCAATATGCGCATGGCGAGGTGGTAACGCGCGTCAGGGTTCCGGCGGGCGAGCATTTCTTTCGCGCTTCTTACCCCGAGTTCGCCGACATGAGCAATCCCCGCGACAACGTAAATCTGGACGGCCGCCGCAAGCTGTTCATCGATTACGTCGATATTGTCGGCCCGTTCAACCCGAGCGGCGTGGCGCCCAGCCGCGCAAAAATTTTCATCTGCTCCGATCAGTCGTCTGAATGCGCTGCACGTATCATTGAAAACCTCGGCGGGCGCGCATATCGCAGGCCGCTTGCCGCGGAAGAGCGCAAAGAACTGATCGACCTGGCCACCACCGTGCGGCGCAATGGCGATTCTTTCGATGAGAGTATTCGCATCGCCCTCGAAGCCATGCTTGTCTCGCCGAATTTTCTCCTTCGCGTCCAGAGCCAGCCGGACACCCCCGGTCCATCTCTCATCAGTGAATACGATCTCGCCTCGCGGCTCTCATATTTCCTCTGGAGCAGCATGCCCGATGAGGAACTCATGGAGGCGGCCAGTGGGCACAGGCTCCGCCGGCCAGGCGTGCTCGAAAGCGAAGTGCGCCGCATGCTGGCCGATAGTAGAGCGGATGCGCTTGTCGATAACTTCGTCGGCCAGTGGCTGGGCCTGCGCATTCTCGATCGCAGGAAGCCGGATCCGGCCCATTTTCCCACCGTCGATGATGAACTGCTCGACGCGATGCGCCGCGAAACGACGCTCTTCTCCCGCGCCGTTATGCGCGAGAATCGGAGCATCCTCGATTTCCTCGACGGGCGCTTCACGTATATAAACGGTCCGCTCGCCCGGCACTACGGAATTCCCGGCGTGAATGGCGAAGCGTTTCAGCGGGTAGAACTCACCACGAATCAGCGCGGCGGGGTTCTGACGCAGGCGTCGATTCTCACGCTTTCTTCTTACGCCACGCGCACCTCGCCCGTCCTTCGCGGAAAATGGGTGCTCGAAAATCTGCTGGGAACGCCACCGCCCCCGCCACCACCGAACATCCCGGCGCTCAAGGAAGACAATCTGGGCACGGAAGCTTCCGTTCGCCAGCGCCTCGAGCAGCATCGCGTGAATCCCTCATGCGCCGTCTGCCATAACCAGATGGATCCGATCGGCTTCGGGCTCGAAAACTATGACGCAAGCGGCGTCTGGCGTGACAAAGACGGTGAATTCCCTGTCGACAGTTCAGGCAAATTGCCCGGTGGCGCATCTTTCGACGGGCCCGCCGGGTTGAAACAGGTGCTTGTTTCACAAAAAGATCTGTTCGTCCGCAACCTGACGGAAAAAATGTTGACTTACGCTCTGGGAAGAGGAGTCGAGAGCTACGACCGGCCCGCCGTAGATCGCATCATCAAAGAACTCTCGGCGAATCAGTATCGCTTTACATCTCTGGTTCTTGGCATCGTGAGGAGCGAGCCGTTTCAGATGCGCGCGGGCACAGGCTCGGAGTGGTCGGCGAAGAGTAAGGGAGGAAGTGATGGCGTCATTTAGATCCACAGGGGTGAAGCCGATCAACCGGCGGGCCATTCTGCGAGGAGCGGGCACAGCGATTGCGCTGCCTCTGCTCGACGCCATGGTTCCGGCGTTCTGCCGCGCCGCGACGGCGCGCGCCGTGGCGCCCTGCCGCATGGCGTTCCTTTATGTCCCGAACGGCATCATCATGGACCAGTGGCTGCCAGCCTCGGTAGCCCCCACCGGAGCCAGCGCCCTTCCCGCTCAGTTACCCCGGGTCTCCGCTGCTCTTGCGGACTTCCGCGAAAATATCCTGATGCTTGGCGGCCTCACTCAGAATGGCGGCCGAGCCCTCGGAGACGGTCCCGGCGATCACGGCCGCGCGGGAGCAAGCTACCTTACCTGCGTTCACCCAAAAAAAACGAATGGTCGCGATTTGCACGCCGGCATTTCGGTCGATCAGATCGCTGCCCGCAGTCTTGAAGGCAAAACGCGCTTCGCGTCTCTGGAACTCGGTTGCGAGGAGGGGGTACAAGGCGGCAGTTGCGATAACGGCTATAGCTGTGCGTACAGCAACAGCATCTCCTGGCGGACGCCGTCCTCGCCCAATCCCGCCGAGATTCGGCCCCGCGCCGTTTTTGAACGCCTCTTCGGACCTGGCGATGAGGACCCCGATCCTGCGCGCCGCGCACGGCAGGCCCAGTATGAGAAAAGCATTCTCGATATGGTGTCCGGCGACGCGCGCCGGCTGTCGCTGAACCTCGGCGCAACGGACAAACGCAAACTGGACGAGTATTTGTCCTCCATACGCGATCTCGAGAAACGGATCCAGAATGCGGAGCGCAATCGTGTGACGCCTCCTGAGCCGTCATGGCGCGTGCCCGATCCCGGCGTCCCCACCGACTTCGGCGAACATGCGCGCATCATGATCGACCTGATGACGCTCGCGTTTCAGACCGATTCCACCCGCGTCGTAACTCTTCTGCTCGCGCTTGAGCAGAGCCCGCGCGCGTACCCGGAAATCGGCATCCCCGAGGCGCATCACGGGCTCACGCACCATCAGGGCGACAAGGAGAAGATCGAGAAGGTAACGCAGATCAATTGCTTCCATGCCAAACAGCTCGCTTATCTTCTTCGGAAAATGGAATCCACGCCGGATGGCGATGGCACGCTGCTTGATCACGTCATGATCACCTATGGCAGCGGCCTGAGCGATGGTAATGCGCACGATCACGCCAATCTACCGCTCGTGGTTGCGGGCCGCGGATGCGGCAAACTTCGCCCCGGCCGGTTTATCGGCTACCCCAAAGAAACCCCGATGGCCAATTTCTTCCTGGCCATGCTTGACCGCATGAATATTCCTGTCGACTCCCTGGGTGACAGCAACGGCGAGTTGAACGATTTATCGGATATCTGATCGAAATCTGTCTGAGGCGCGCATGCTAAACTCCGCTTCTGAAGAAACGTCTCAGTAAATTCGTTTTGCTGTTCGGACTCGCCAACTCCTGCCTCTATAGCGCGCTTTTGCCTCTCTGGGAAGGTTTTGACGAGGCGTTTCATTACGGTTACGTCGAGTCCCTGTGGCAGACGCGCCGCCTGCCCGTATTAGGCCGCACGCTCCTTCCCGCGGATGTCTGGCGGAGCTTTGTGCTCGCGCCGGTCAGCGCCGTGACTCACAGATGGTATGCCCAAACGATTACCTTTCAGAAGTGGTTCTCACTTCCGGCAGTGAACAAACAACAACTGCGAGACGATCTGGACAGACTCCGCCCGCAGGCGGCGCCGAGTTCCGTACCCGACTACGAGGCGCATCATCCGCCCCTCGCGTACCTGATTCTTGCTCCGATTGATTGCCTGATGTCGGGCGTTCCCGTCCGGAAGCGCGTGCTCGTGCTGCGTCTTCTTGGGGCGCTTCTCTCGATAATTCTTCTCTTCTTCGGCGCATCGGCGCTCGGCCGCAATCTGGAACTGCCGGAGCCGTTTCTGTACGCGGCCCTCTTTACAATTTTTTGTTCACAGATGCTGTACGCCACCATCGCGCACGTCGCGAACGATTGGCTCGCGGTAGCAATCGCGGCGCTTCTCTTTGCCGCACTCGCGCGCCTGGTTCGAGAGCCCGATGGTAAGTCCGTATTCGGCGCGGCCCTGTTGCTCTCCGCTGGACTATTGACCAAGGCCTACTTTCTGGTGTTCGTTCCGCCGACCGCGATCGCTTTGGTCTTCGTCTGGCGCCGCGTCCGGTGGCAGACCGTAGCCGCCGGCATCGGTTTAGTCGCTGCGATTGCGGGCCCCTGGTATCTGCGCAACTTTGCCCTGTATGGCAATATCAGCGGCACGCATGAGGAGTTCGATGGAATCGGATTTCGTCAGGCCATCGCCGCAGCACCGAGGATCAACTGGGCATCGACCGCCGCGTTTCTGGCGCGAGGATCGCTCTGGACAGGAAACGCCAGTTTCACCAGCTTTTCCAAACTTACGCTCGACATCATCCTTGCGCTTCTATTCCTGGCCATCATCTTTTGGATGCGGGAGAGAAGAGCAATCCGTCCCGCCGAGCGCATCGTTTTCATTACGACCGTATTTTTCTGCATCGCGGTCGCCTACGCGTCCTGCGCCAGCTTCGCACATACGAAAGGCGATTCTCCAGGCACGAGCCCCTGGTATACCCAGGTGCTACTGGCGCCTGTCGTGATGCTGGGTTATCTCGGCATGTCGCGCTGGAAGCGATTCGGAATCGCGGCTGCCGCCACAACCGCCATGATCTGGGGCTGGGTGCTGATTGCAAGCTGGGCTGTCAAACTGTTTCCGATGTACGCAGCCGGAGATACAGCGCCCATGCGCTTTCACGAGGCTTGGAACTGGTACATGCATGAGGCCGGCGCTCACATGAGCGACCTTTCTCTGGTGGCTTTAGCGCCCGCTCCGCTGCTCTACGCCGGGTTGCTTCTTACGATAATTCTGACGATTGCTCTCGCTGTCGCGATTATTCGAGGCCTCAACCGCCACGCTGCACATCTTTCGAAGCCGAGAGTCGCGTGATAAGGTCTCTAGCGGCCGTTACGCCGGCGCTGAGCTTCATACTCATCCGCTTCCGCCCTGGCGGCATCGTGAAGCGACCTGTAAACCTGCGCTCGGGCTTCGTAAGCTTCGGTGGCCGGCCGCAGCTTGATGGATGCCGTGAATGCGGCGACAGCGCCCGAATATTCTCCACGCTGGAAGAAGACTTTTCCTTTGCCCAGCAGCGCTGCCGCGTCATAGGGATCCAACTGTAAGGCCTTATCGAAATCCGCCATCGCCTGATCGCGTTCGCGTAACGAAAGCCAGGACCGCCCTCTTAAATCGAATGCCCTCGGGTCGTAAGGCTCCTGTTCTATTGCCCACGAGAAGTCCTGTACGGCCAGTTCGTATCTGGCGGCATTGTAATAAGCCACGCCTCGATTGAAATAAGCGGTCGCGTAGTCAGGCCTGAGCTCGATCGCTTTCGCATAGAGGCTAACCGCAATTGACCACTGCCGCAGCCTGGAGCGAGCCGCGCCGAGCGCATTGTAAATGAACGGATTCTCCGGATTCAGCCGCAAGGCGCGCTCGAACGACGCTACAGCCTCTTCGTACTGACCCCTTTGCAAAAACTGCTTTCCAGCTTCAACACTATCGGGAATGCCGCCTCCGGGCGCTGTGATCTGCGCGGCCGGACGGAAGAAAAAATCTCCGACGGTATCTGCGAACATCCAGGGGCGCTGAACGCCTCCGGAAGCGTCGTACACCTGCAGCTTCACCTTTTTCAGCAGGGCATCCAGGCTCTGGCCCGGCGTTTCGATATTCGCAAGAAGGAACCCGGAAAACAAACCGTTTCTCCCGTGCGGATTATCGGCTGCAGTCTGGCCCGGCCCCGTCGATAGTGAAATGCATGCTCCGAGACCAGCTTCCATGACGGCGAGCCCTTTAACATCGGCGCCCGGGTGAAAAGGATTGTTGCGGCACGCATCCAGGATCATCAGATTGAGTTCCGGCCCGGACCTCTGTAGCCGATCGAGCACGCTCGATGCCCCGATACATGCCGCGGGCAGGCTCGCCTCTCCGCTACCCGGCTGGAAGTCAACCGGGATCAGATAGTTCTCGCCGCCGGATTGGACACCGTGGCCGGCATAGAACAACAGGGAAGTATCGCCCGGTCGCAGATTCGAAACGTAGCGGGAAATCGCCGTATTCACATGGGCCAGAGTCCCATCCGTAACCACATCTACAGTGAAGCCGAGTTCGGTCAGCTTTCGGCCCAAATCGGCCGCATCGTTCACCGCGTTCTGCAGGCGGGGAGCGCTTGTGTAATGATTGTTGCCGATCAACAGCGCCAGGCGGCGGCGCGCGCCCGCAGTGGATTTATCAGGCACAGGCTTTTCCGAAGCTGACAGCGAAAGATCGCGCGTATCTTTTCCGTCCTGTTGCTTCTGCGCGGCAAGTCTGGGCGCCAGCCACGCGGCTCCGGCCAGCGCCAGTTGCCGCCGCGACAGTACTCGCGAGTGTTCTCGATGCATTCCCAATGTGAGGTCTACTTCAGCGCCAGAATAGAGGACTCTTCATCCTGCTTCGCGAGCAGTGCGCGCGGAAGCTGGTTTCCGCCGGTCGCCTTGCGGACTTCTTCCGTGACATAGGCGCAAATCTCATGGGGCGTGAGCACGCCATTCTGGTCTACGTCCGCCTTACCGCCGAATGCGGCGAGAAGAGCCGTCGAAAACGTGCTCCGTCCGGCTTTGTCTTCCGTACCCGAAACCAATACCGATCTTCCCAATTGTTCATCAAACAGATTCAATAAGTGAGTCGAAACGATAGACCTGCCCTGAAAATCCCATTCGCGGCCAAGCGGATGGTCGGCATCGAAAAACAGCACGGAATGCCGGCTCCGGACCGAGCGTTCGAGCAACAGTTGCAGCTCTGAAATCTCAATGGCCGTGTCTGCAAGATGAAGCATCTGCGTATCCGCGGTCGCCAGGTAAACCTTGTCCGGCGAAGCCGGATCGTGCAGGCCCTGCGTTGACCAGTACACAAGCAGCAGATCTTCCGGCTTTGCTTTGGCCACGAAATCTCCCAGCGCGATGCGCACTTTATCCGCCGTGGCCTGCTCGTCAGTGAGAACCACCAGGTTCTCCGGCTTGACGCCGCGAGCAGTGAGTTGTGATGCGAGGGCTTTGGCATCAAAGGCTGCCTGCGGAAGGGGCGGCGGCGCGCCTTCTTTGGCGTCGAACCGGGAAACTCCAATTACCACAGCCCAGGTCTGTCCCGCGAACTTCGGCTGCGGAGCGGATGGGCCCGGATAGATCACCGGGATAGTAACGTTTCGCTTGTTTCCTTTGCTGTCGACCGTTTCCACGGAGATTGCCGTTTTCCCCCGGGCAAGCGCGTAGTTCTGATCGAAGGTCACAGTCGGACTCTTCTGCGCCACGGATACAGGGTTCCCATTGATCGAAACGGATGATATTCCACTGGCAGCGGACGCCTGGCCTTTCAACCGAATTCCCATATTCTTTGCCGCGGCTGTGAACAGCACCGGGGCGGAAGGCTGATCGAGAACAAGATCCGGAGGAACGCCTGTCTCATCAAGTGGCGACATGCTGGAAATCCAGGTGAACCAGGGGTTCGCCTTGTCATCAACGACCCGCAGAATCCAGTTCTGATAATATTCGCGGCCCCGCTTGTCTTTTCCGTAAACCTCGATCGTATTCTCTGATCGATCGAAAATCTCGTCGCGGCGCATCCGTAACGTGGCAGCGCTCATGGCGAGATATTTCCCGCGTTCATTGGACCCGCTGTCGAAAACGTTCCGCGTCCCTTTTCCATTGATTCGAACGCGGAGGTCGCCATAACTCAAATTCGCATCGGCGGAACCGAGGACCTGTATTATGAGGCGCGTAATCTGGCGCAGAGGAACATCAGCCACTACGTTCGTGCCGCCTGGAATAACACGGCCAATATCGGGCAGCATCAGCTCAAAGGTTGGCTGAACGGGAATTTGGGCGGTACTGGCTGTGGCTGCCAGCGCAGCCAGTACCGCGAGCCTTATTCGCATCCTATTTCTTCTGCGGGAATTTCTGTATCGCGACACAGCCGAGATTCGCAGCCATGGCTGCCCGCGTACCGCTCAACGCGGCCGCCGATGCCTGCATGCCAGGAGGGCATTGCACTCTGGATGAAGAGCCTGGGGAAGATACAGTTTTCGGAGACACGGATTTATCCGGGCTGCTCGGAAGCACGGCTTCGGAAACTCTCACGGTTGCTGCGCCTTCCGGCATTTTGGGTTGCCAGTCGGAAGCCCCATACAGGCGCATGTAATCTGCGATCGTGTCGATGTTTGGCGGCAGTAACAGCGACTTCGAATATTCGATCTGGTACCTCACATAATCTGTGACGTAGGTATCCAGTTCGGATTTGAGCTGATTCGCGTTGGAGCTGTTTCCGGAGTTATCGTCCGCCATGATCATCAGCGCGCGATGTAAGTGCGCGCCGAAGTTTTCCTGCTGCTTATCGAACTGAGCGGCTTTGATAAAGCTCTGCTCGGAGAGCTTTCGGTCTTCCGGCGTCCTTCCTATGGTTTCCAGTACCTTGCCGTAGAAGTACTGAGCGGCGGGATCGTTGTCGCGAATCGCCACTGCTTCTTCGAGATTTTTGCGGGCAATCCCGAACATGTCGCTGTAATAAGCCATGATGCCGTTATCACGCTTCAGCTCCGCCATCAGGTTGCGGTGGGCGGCCGAGTCGCCGCGAAATCCCGATCCTTTGAGTTGGGCCTCAATGTCGGCCTTGTATGCATCGGAGATCAGTTTGTCAGCCGCTTCCTTCCGTTCCTTCACGCGATTCTTCTCGCCAAGGAAGCCGAGACCGGCGCGCGTGTCGCGAACCACCAGATCCTGCACCAGGGTATATAAGCGGGGAACTTCGCGAACGTCATATCGAGCATTCAACATGGCTTTAAACGCCATCTTGTCGGCCTCGTCTTCCTGCGCGCGGTCCCAATTGAGCACGGCGTGCTTGTCAATCAGCGAGCCGATCAGCATGCCTGCGCCGAATCCCGCGGCGGCGGAGGCAATCCCGACTGTCGCGCTCTTCGTCGCCAGACCGCCGGCCAATCCGCCTGCGATCCCGGCGATCATGCCGATGCGCTCAGCCTTTTTGGTCTGGTCGTTGTTGTAGGCATTCAGTCCGCATTCCAGCATTACCTTTTGCCGCCAGTGATCGAGCTGAACATGCGCCATCTCATGGGCGAGCACATACGAAAGCTGAGCTTCGTTGTCGAGCAGAGACACCATGCCCGTAGAGATATAAATTGTCCCGGTCGCAAGCGTATACGCGTCCGGCGTGGGATCTGCCGTCAGCCGGAAGGCAAAGATTTTGTCGGAATCTTTCGGGACAAGGCTCTGGCCGATCCGGTTGATGCGGTCCTGAACCAGCAGGTTGTCATAAAGTTCATGCTGATCGTTCATTCGGAAGCGATCCTCGTTCACCGCATAAACCTTCGAACCGCGATGCGTATTCTTCTCGAATGCGAACTGCTTGTGATCTCTCAGGAGGTCCGCATACGCCGCGTCGACCTCGTCATGAAAATCCGGATCGCTGGCATACTTCTCAAGAGAATAGGCCTTGATCTTCTCGTAGCTCCGCAGATTCTTTGTGTCGCGATCCTCTTCCTTTCTGGCCCGCTCCGCCTCTTTATCTTTGTCCTTTTTGCCCAGTCCGCCAAACTGGGCCCATACCGTGCCCGTCCCGAAGAAACATAAGACAGCAGCCGTGATTAGAAATCGTTTCCCGTTCATCGTCAACTCCTGTATCGCTCTATCGCTTCACTTTTTTCTGAGGTTCTGCTCGGCGATCTCTTCCAGCAGATTCGCCTCGCTCATAGTTCCGCTCCTCACACGGAACGTCCACTTCTGATTTCCCGCCTTGATCTCTATGCGGCCAGGAACTCCGCCCAGCACCTTGAACTCCTTGAGTTCTGCGGCCTCGATTTTCGCGGAATGATCTGTTTGTTCGGATATGAAGGCGATCGTTCCCGGTGAGATCGACATTTTTCCCGAACAATAGTTGTTCATCGGATCGCCTTGCAGGAATGCCATCTTTCCGTGCGAATGCTGTATGAGGAACGTCGCCTGGCCGCCTCGGGCGATTGCTTCCTTCATGACAGGCCGAGCCTTATCCACGTTGTGCTCGCCGTAGAGATAACCCATGGCCAGATACTCGGCCACCCTGGGATCGGTACGATCCTGCTCCCAGATTTCTTCAAGCCTGCCCGCCACCTGATCAAATTGGCCCCGATCGAAAGCTTCCATGGCCTGCATTCGGAGAGTGGCGAACCGGCCGTTCTGTTGCGCCAGACCTGTGACGCTGCAGAGAAGTCCTGCAAGGAGAAGCATGTTCACCGGTAACAATCTGGCAACGCTCCGGACTAAAGTACCAGGCTCAGTGATAACTGGATTCGCCAGCATCGGCATCTTGGTGAGGATATACCGAATTTGCAAAAAAAGGAGCAGAATTTTTAAGCTCAGATAGGAGTGTTAACCTGGGCTTTAAAATTTCAACGAATCGACTTATTCACCGAATCGTCAGGGCTAACGCCTGCCGAATAGATAATTGAGCGCTGACCTTACGACAGTATTCAGAAGCAGCGCTATCGCGCGTTAGGGAACTAAAACGAAATAAGCCGAAAAATTCGAATGACCGGTGTTGAGCAGTTTTAGTACTTAAGTAGCAGGCGCGCCGCCCGAGGAGTTAATCGTTCAGCGGCGCAATCGTAAAACAGAGCGCAAATACCACCAGCGCCAGCACGCCGATCTTGATTCGCGTGGCTCCCGCGGGCGTTTCGTCGTAAACCGGTGGATGCCGCCGTGCCAGGATCGCCAGTAACGCAAACCAGAAGAGCCACCCGCGCCACCAGAAGTACCCCATCGGAAGCAGGGCCAGCAGAAACGGCTGTGAGATCCATTTCTGAAAACGGCCGAGCAGCGCGTAGACGATGTGCCCCCCATCCAGCTGGCCCACAGGCAACAGGTTCAACGCCGTTGCAAACATGCCCACCCACGCCGCGCGGGCTACCGGATGCAGATAAATGTCCGAGCCGGCTACGCCCGGGAAGACGAGCCGCTGGGCAATCCATTCGAGCGGCGGCGCTCCGAAATGAATTGCGCCCAGATTGTTGATGCCCGGCAGGACCTTCGAGAAGGCCAGTCCGACACCGAGCGCCGGAACCAGAAAAAGAAACCCGGCGAGCGGGCCGGCCACGCCGACATCGAACAAAACGCGCTTGTTCTGGATCGGCGATCGGATTCGGATGAATGCTCCCATTGTGCCCGTCATCGGCATGGGCACGGGCAGAAAGTAAGGTAGCGTCGCGTCCAGGCCGTAATACACGCACGCGAAGTAGTGTCCGAGTTCGTGCGCCATCAGGATCGTCATGAGCGTTAACGAAAACGGCAACCCGCCCAGGAGCGCCTTAAGGCTGCCCAAACCCAGGCTGTAGATCTCGCTTAAATGATCGATATCGAGCACTGGCAGATTGTGATCGAAGTTGTACTGCATGTGCGCGCCAACAAGCGTCGTCGTGAACAGCGTTGCAATCAGCAAAAGTATATGTACCCACCAGCGCTGCCTGGGCGCTGCATAGGCTTCCACGTGGAAACTGCGGAGGAATTCAGGACGCGCCGGCTCAGCGGGTCGGGTCGCGCTTTCAAACAGATCTTCGGGAAACACGGTGTGGAAGTCCGGCGCAATCTGCGCCTCGATGCTTTTACTACTGAAGCGTTTGCAGTTCCTTGCCTGGTTTGAAGCGAACAGCTTTGCCGGGCGGGATCGATACTTCCGCGCCGGTCCGAGGATTGCGTCCGATCCCGGTCTTGCGCGGCTTCACTGTAAAAACCCCGAATCCGCGAAGCTCAATTCGGTCACCCTGCTCGAGCGCGCGCTTCATCTTGTCGAAGACAGTCTCGACAGCCATCTCTGCCTTGGTTTTCGTGATGCCCGTCTTGTTTACGACTTCATTGATGATGTCGAGTTTGATCAAAAGGCCTCCGGCCGCACACCCAAACCTGCTCTGAAAATTTGCCGTGGCGCGGTCAACTCGATGATAGAATTGAGGTTAGCTCGATGTCAAGCAAGGCGCTTCGAAGCCCCTATGCGCGCTCCGAAACGGAATCCGTCTGCGTTCCGGCCGCGCCCGTTTCCGCCCCGGAATTCCGCGCAGCCTGTTCCCGCTTCGCCACAGGCATTACGGTCGTCACCTGCCTTGACGGCGAAGGCCGGCCCCACGGGATGACGGTGAATTCTTTTACCTCCGTTTCGCTCGACCCGCCTTTGGTGCTTGTTTCCATCGATTTGCGCCACGCCATCCTCGGTCACTTCCTTGCTTGTCCATGGTTTGCCGTGAATGTGCTCGCAGAAAACCAGGAATATCTGTCTCATCGGTTTTCCAGCGTTTCCGAGAATCGCTTTATCGATGTAGACTGGCATTCGGGCGAATCCGGCATGCCGTTGCTCGCCGGCGTTCTCGCGCAGTTCGAGTGCGCGGCTATTCGCCATATGGAGATTGGAGATCATGCGGTTCTGGTCGGCGAGGTACGGCTGGCCAGACACTCGGAGGGAAGGCCCCTCGTCTATTTCGACCGTGCTTATCGCGTCCTGGGCCGTGCAGAGATGGGTGGTCCCGATGACAATGACGACGACATTGATGACGATTGAAAGGATGACGAGAGCGCAATTTCTGATTGAAGACCGGGCTTCCGCATGGACGCGGGCGCCGGAAAGTTTTGAGCGGGGAAGCCGCCGCCCGTCTTCGTTGCGCGGCTTACTCAGAAGGGATAGCAGCGAATGGATCGAAGACATTTCATCATGAGCAGCGCCGCTCTTGCAGCTGGCGCGGTTACGAAGGGCATCGCCAGTCCGAATGACACGCTTCGTGTCGCCGTGATCGGGCTTGGCGGCAGAGGTCCAACGGCCATGGGCCGCGGCAAGGACCATATTCAGACCTGGGCCAAAATTCCCAATACCGAAATGGTAGCGATCTGCGACATTGATGATGCGCAAATCGCCAAAGGCCTCAAACTCTTCGAAACGCTCAACCTGAAGAAGCCAGAGGTCTATAAAGACGTTCGCAAACTGGTCGCGAACAAGGATATTGACGTCATCTCAATCGCTTCCCCCAACCACTGGCACACTCTGATGGCCATATGGGGCATGCAAAATGGCAAAGACGTCTACGTCGAGAAGCCCTGCGCCCATGACATGTTTGAGGCGAAGCAGATCGTCGCCGCGGCTCGCAAGTACAACCGCATCGTCCAGCAGGGCAGCCAGATCCGCTCTTCCGATGCCGTGCGCGAAGGCATCCAGAAGATGCACGATGGCATGATCGGCGATGTTTATCTTGCCCGCGGTCTCTGCTATAAGTGGCGCGACACGATCGGCCGCGCGCCCGAAGAGCCAGTGCCCGCCGGCGTCGACTATGACCTTTGGACTGGTCCTTCGCCCATGCACCACTTCAACCGTAACCGGTTCCATTACAACTGGCACTGGTTCTGGGATACCGGCAACGGCGATCTCGGTAACCAGGGCATTCACCAGGTCGATATTGCGCGCTGGGGCCTTGGCGTTCGCTATCCCGTGAAAGTGAGCGCGATCGGCGGCCACTTCATGTTCGATGACGACCAGGAAACGCCGAACACCCTGAATGTCGCCTACGAGTTCAATGAAAACGGCAAGCGCAAAATGATGGAGTTTGAAGTTCGGCACTGGATGTCGAATGGCGAAGCGACCGTCGGGCCGCAGCCGCATAAGACTGGCGGCGCCACTATGGCTGATAGCGGAGCGCCGCTAGCCGGCGGCAGTACGCGCCGCGGGCCGAACTCGGATTCGATTGGCAATCTCTTCTATGGCCGGAACGGCTATATGGTTGTCGACAGTTATCACAGCTACAAGACCTGGATGGGCCGGGAACAGGAGCCGGGCCCTTCGAACGCCGATCGCGACGAAATGACGAAACACGTCCAGAACTTCGTCGACGCGGTCCGTTCGCGCAATCGCGAGAATCTCCACGCGGAAATCGAGGAAGGCGCGGCGTCTACTATCCTGGTGCATCTCGCCAACATCTCTTATCGCATCGGCCGCACGCTCCATTTCGATTCCGAAAAATTCGAAGTGGTGGGTGATTCCGAGGCGAACGCGATGTTCACGCGAAACTATCGCAAGCCATTTGTCGTCCCGCACAACGTTTGATCGTCAGCGAAGCGGCGCCGGATCTCCGCGGCTCAGTTCGTCCGGGCCGCTTCGCTACAATTTTTCTTACATGCCCATCAGCGCCGAACTGCTCGAGATCCTCATCTGCCCCGCCTGCCGGGCCAAAGTCGAATTGAAGCCCGATGGCAGTGGTTTGCGTTGCGTGTCCTGCCACCGTCTCTATCCGGTCCGTGATGATATCCCGGTGATGCTGATCGACGAAGCCACCATCGACGAGTAGCGGCTCTTGCCCGCACGAACCGACATTCTCGAAAGACTTCGTCCCGGCGATGGAGTTGTAGTTATCCGGCTGCGCTCCCTTGGGGATTGCGTTCTCTCCACCCCCGCGCTGCATCTGCTGAAAACGTGCCGTCCCGATCTTCGGCTCGCCGTCGTCGTGGAAGACCGCTTTCGCGAAATCTTTGAAGGCAACCCTGAGATCGATGCGGTTCTTGCGCCGCGCGCCGGTGAAATTCGCGCCTTCCGTCCTGCCCTGTGTCTGAATCTGCATGGCGGAACGCGCAGCGCGCGGCTTACGCTTCTGTCCAGCGCCCGCTTCCGGGCCGGCTTCGATATCTTTCGCCCCGGCTGGATTTACAATACGCCGATTCCCACTGCTCAGGAGATCCTGGGTGTCGATCGCGCCGTCCATACGGCCGAGCATGCCGCCTCCGCGCTGTTCTATCTGGGCGTGCCCATCAGCGATGTGCCGCGCGCCTTTGTGCCCGCTCCTGCTGGCCGCTCGCCCCTTGCGCCTTCATCCGCCTATGCCGTAATTCATCCCTTCGCCGCGACGCCAGAGAAAACCTGGCCCGCAGCCAGCTTCCTGGAAATCGCTCGCTATCTCAGCCAGTCTTTGAATCTTGAGCCTGTATTCATCGGCGCCGAATCCGACCATGTGTCCGCGTTCTCCGGATCGCGAACTATCGTTGGCGCCACTCTCGCGGAGATCGCCCGTCTGATGCGCGATGCTGCACTGTTCATCGGTAACGATTCCGGGCCCGCCCACATCGCCGCGGCATTTGGCGTGCCCGAGGTCGTCCTCTTCGGTCCGTCTTCGCTCGAGACCTGGGCGCCCTGGCGCACGCCTGCCGAAGCCATTAAAGCCGAGGCCTCGATCGACTCCATTCGCGTTTCGCGCGTCGTTGCCGCTGTCGAAATCCTGCAGGCCCGAGCCGCATGAGAGACGCCGCATGAGAGACGCCCTGCGGCTTGCCGGATACTCTCGTCGCTACTGGTTGCTAATCGTTCTGTCGGTCGTGCTCATGGCTGTCATGGGCCTGATGACGGCGGTCCGGACGCTGCTTATCCGCCCGGTTCTTGGCCGCGTGCTTCGACCCGCCGCGGATGCAAATCCCGAACCGCTCTTCACCATTCCGGTGATTCACCGGAACATCTACCTCGAGCAGTTCTTCCCCCCGGCCATCCACAACATTTTTACAATCGTCGCGATCTCCATCTTCGTGGTGTTCCTGATTCGTGGCATCTGCGATTATCTCGGCGATGTCGCCACCAGCTTTGTCGGCTTCTCCGCCGTCAAGGACCTGCGCAACGACGTTTTTGAAAAGGTGCTCCGGCGGGGCGCCGCTTTCTTCGAATCTACCTCCACCGGCAAAGTAATGTCTTCGGTCATGAGCGACATCGAGCGCATTCAGGTCGCGTGTTCAGACATGCTGGCCGATGTTTTGCGGCAATCCTTCTCTGTCCTCAGTCTCGGGCTTGTCGTATTCGGAACCGATTGGCGGCTCGCATTCTTCAGCGTTGCGCTCTTTCCCTTTGTGCTTTGGCCAACTGCGCGCCTTGGCCGGCGAATCCGCCGCATCAGCCGGAAAACGCAGGATGCGGCCGGTGAGCTGAACCAAGTCCTGCAGGAGGCAATCTCCGGCCACCAGGTGGTTGCCGCGTTTGGCGCCGAGGAATACGAGACCCGCCGTTTTCGCGCTTCCGCGGACCGCCATCTTCGCTCGAACCTGCGCTACGTGATGCTCCAGGGCATTCCTTCGCCCCTGATCGAGTTCATGGGCGCTGTTACATTCGTCGGTTTGCTTTGGTACGGGCGCACGGAAATCAAAAATCACGTGCTGCGGCCCGAGGAGTTCATGAGCTTCCTGCTCGCGCTCATGTTTCTTTACGAGCCGGTCAAGCGTCTCACGAATCTTCACAATATTTTTCAGCAGGCGATGGGCGCGGCTGAAAAGGTCTTCACCTGGCTGGATCAGCCGGAGGAAATTGTGGACCGCCCTCATGCGAGCAAGCTGGAAGGCTTCCGCGAAGCCATCGTGTTCGACCAGGTCAGCTTCGGATATCCGTCCGCATCAGGTTGGCAACTCTCTGGCGTGTCGCTCGAAATTCGCGCGGGCGAAATTGTGGCGCTCGTCGGTTCGAGCGGCGCCGGCAAGACCACTCTCGCCAGTCTCGTTCCTCGGTTTCGAGATCCCGCTGTGGGCGCCATCCGGATCGACGGTCACGACATTCGCGATTACACGCTGCAATCTCTGCGAGCCGCAATTGGTCTGGTCGCGCAGGAGACTTTTCTCTTCAACGATACGGTGGCAAACAATATCGCTTACGGCCAAACGTCCTTTACGCGGGAACAGATGGTCGAGGCTGCGAAGGCGGCGCTCGCTCACGAGTTCATCGAGCAGCTTCCGAAAGGCTACAACACCCCAATCGGCGATCGCGGCGTAAAACTCTCAGGAGGCCAGCGGCAGCGCCTTGCCATTGCGCGCGCTCTCCTGCGAAACTCGCCCATTCTGATCCTGGACGAAGCGACTTCGCACCTTGACGCCGAATCCGAGCGGCTGGTCCAGAAAGCGCTCGGAAACCTGATGACCGGCCGAACCGTTATCGTTATCGCTCACCGGATCTCGACCATCCGTCGCGCAGACAAAATCGTCGTCCTTGATCGCGGCCGGATCATCGAGGCCGGTACCCACCAGGAGTTGATCGAGCAGCGCGGTATCTATCATCGTCTGCACGAATTGCAATACGTGGATGCCGCTCCTGTGGATCTTTAGGGCGCTGATTCAGCGCCGCGAAGGCGCCGAACCCGTGACTGGTTTTAGCCCACACTTGATCCGGAATCGCCACTATCCTGACGCCCATTGGGCAGCAGGAAAAACGAAATATGGTCTGGCACGCGTTGTTGCGTTGTTGGGCGTTCCCACAACTCTCATCGTTGTTTGGTTTTTGTTCAACCACCTCTGATACTCGGCGGCCCGTGGATAAGCATTCCGCTGCACGCAAACATGTAATTCAGCGTTCCCCTGTTGCATAGTTTCCGGGCAAAGCCGCCTTCTGGAACCGTTTAAATGAGGTCGTCGCCTCGGGCTTTATCGCTGGAGCTGTCATTTTGATCAAGGCGGACAACTTGCGACGTGCGATGGTCGTCCGATGCCTGCTTCAGCGCATTGGCTCGGTGGGCAGCTTCGCCGATAATAGCCTTATGCCCGCCGTCGCGGTTCCGGAGGTCGCTGAGAATGCAAAAAGCGGGCAGGGTGACGGAGGTCCGTTCATTCGCTGTCCGAGATGCAAATGGGCGCCCCGACCCGATGACAGGTGGCTCTGCACGGAATGCGGCCATACATGGAACACGTTCGATACCGGCGGCGTCTGCCCCAGCTGCCTGTATCGGTGGACCGAAACCGTCTGTCTGGCCTGTCGACAGTGGTCGCCGCACTCGGACTGGTACGCTTCGTAAACCGCTGGTTGGGAGGGAGCTCAGTCAGTCGGCAGGATGTAGACGCGATGCCGAGTATTGAGGCAGCCGAGCATCGCCGTTTCGTTTTCCGAAACCATGCTCCTTCGGAGCGATCTCGTCGTGACCTCCAACCCGCTGATTTCAGTGGTGAGCGCGGAAGGAATCGAACCTTCAACCTACTGATTAAGAGTCAGTTGCTCTGCCAATTGAGCTACGCGCCCGATAATCGACAAGTTTAGCATTCGCTGCCTCGCGTCACCCGCCGCGGGTCATCTCATTCCGTCCGAATAC
>Ga0157370_10001553_pt1 | contig 28453 bp, 26 predicted proteins | sample C35metaG_FD_113463 | JGI IMG/M metagenome (GOLD analysis project Ga0157370, IMG submission 113463) | Corn rhizosphere microbial communities from Kellogg Biological Station, Michigan, USA - C3-5 metaG | ecosystem: Host-associated > Plants > Roots > Rhizosphere > Soil | place: USA: Michigan...
AGGCGCCGCTGGAACTGTCCATCATGGACCTGGCCCAGCAGACCAAGACCTCCCCGGCCACCGTCACCCGCTTTTGCCGGCTGCTGGGATATGCCGGTTACGTGCCCTTCCGCGTCAGCATTGCCTCCGAGATGGGCCGCGGTGACGCCCGGGAATCGTGGAAGGCCGACATTGGCCGTGCGTTTGGCCCGGACGACTCGGCGCGGGACGTCCTGAGCACCCTGGTCAATGCGCACACCCGTTCGCTGGAGGACACCGCGGCCGTGATGGACCTGGCGCTGATGGACAAGATTGCCCGGCGGATAGCCATGAGCGCACATGTGGACATCTACGGCATCGGCGGCAGTGCCGTCATGGCCAAGGAACTTCAGTCGCGCCTCTACCGCATTGGCATCAACGCCCACCACTGGTCCGAAGTCCATGCCGGGCTGACCAGCGCCGCCATTCAGGACACCAACTCCGTGGCCATTGGGATTTCCAACACCGGGCGCACGGAGGAGACCATCCAGATGCTCCGCGCCGCGGGGGAGGCCGGTGCGCTGACGGTGGCGCTGAGCAACAACCCGGGCTCGCCGCTGGCCGAAAGTGCCGATTCCTCCATCATTACCTCGGTCCATGAGCAGTTCCTGCAGCCTGATGACCTCTCCGCCAAGCATGTCCAGCTGCTGGTGATCGACCTGATCTACCTGCTGGTGGCGCAAATCAATTTTGCCCAAACCACGTCCAAGCTTGCTGCTTCGGCCATGGCTGTTTCCCCGCATCGGCGTCCCACCCGGGCGGCGCGGATGGAACTGGGCGGCCATCGCGGGAGCCACTCCGGTGGAAAGGCGCGCAACCATGTCTGAGTACACAACGGCTTTTAGCCTGGAAGTTTCCTCCCGACTGGACGCCCTGACGCAGTGGGCCCAGGGTGGCGGCCTGGATGAGGCCGCGGCAGCCCTGGCCGACGCCGTTGCGGCCGGCGGGGTCATCCAAGCCTTTGGCACCGGACATTCCGAGGCCTTTGCCATGGAGATCGCCGGGCGGGCGGGCGGACTGATCCCCACGAGCAAGATTGCCCTGCGCGACCTGGTGCTGCATGGCTCGCGCGGCGTCGGCGCACTGGATTCGCTGGAGGGTTCGGTCCTGGAGCGGGAGAACGGCGTGGCGCAGGAACTTTACGAGGTGTCGCTGGTGGATCCTCGGGACATCTTTGTCATTGCCTCGAATTCCGGCGTGAACGGCGCAATTGTTGGCCTGGCGCTGCTGGCCAAGGAGCGCGGCCACAAGGTGATCGCAGTCACCAGCCTGGAACATACCGCCGCGGTTGAGGCAAAACACCCAAGTGGGATGCGTCTCAGTGAGATTGCGGATATTGTTATGGATAACAAAGCTCCTTATGGCGATACAACCCTTGAAGTTTCCGACGGCATGGGCGTAGGCGCTGTCTCATCGATCACGGGTGCGTACATTGCGCAGCTGCTGACCATTGGGACAGTCCAACACCTAATCCGGGCGGGAAAGAAACCGCCCGTTTACATTTCCTCAAACATTCCGGGCGGGGACGAACACAACAATGCACTGGTTGGCCACTATGTTGGCCGTCTCAGACGGGAGGCATGATGCGCAGCATTGCAGCTGGCACCGGACCCGACGCCTGAAAAGTGATGTCAGTCAGGGAGCTTTGCCCGTACACCCCGTACAAAGTAGTACCGATTTAGCGTTCGTACCATCAATGGAAGGCAGTACATAAAAATGAGTATTCAGAACAAGCAGCTGCAGCGCCGCGGTTTCCTCCGCGGGGCACTGGCCACAGCCGTGCTCTTGCCTCTCGGTGGGGCCCTCGCTTCCTGCGCCGGCGGCGGTGGCGGCGGCGCCGCCACCACGGCAGCCGGCGGTGCCGTATCGGCAACCAACCCGTTTGGTGTTGCCGCCACTGGCGCCCTTGACGCAGTCATTTTCAAGGGTGGCTACGGGATTGACTACGTTGACTTCGCCGGCGCCATCCTGAAGAAGAACTACCCCGGCATCGACGTGAAGATCAGCCCCTCCACGGACATCGCCCAGGAGATGCAGCCGCGCTTCGTCGGCGGCACGCCCCCGGACCTGATCGACAACTCGGGTGCCAAGTCCATTGGCTTCAGCACCATCCTGGACCAGCTCGAGGACCTCAAGTCCGTTACCGAGGCGAACAACCTCGAGGGCACCAAGATTGCCGACACCCTGTACGGCGGCGTGCTTGCGCCCGGGACGTTCAATGGCAAGGTCGCGGCCATCAACTATGTGCTGACGGTCTACGCGCTGTGGTACTCCAAGTCGCTCTTCGATGCCAACGGCTGGAAGGTCCCCACCACCTGGGACGAGGCCCTGGCACTCGGGGCCGCTGCCAAGGCCAAGGGGAAGTACCTGTTCCTCTGGGGCAAGGAAGCCGCCACGTACTACCAGACCATGGCCATTGAATCCGCCATCAAGGAAGGCGGCGACGAGGTCCGCCTCGCCCTGGAAAACCTCAAGCCGGGTTGCTGGTCCCTGCCGGCAATGCAGAGCGTCTTCGGCGCCCTGGAAAAGATCATCAAGGCCGGCTACATCAAGCCCGGCGGTTCCGGAACCCAGTTCACGGCCGCGCAGGCCCAGTGGTCCAACAACCAGGATGCCCTGCTGTACCCGTCCGGTTCCTGGATTGAAAACGAAATGAAGGACCAGACCAAGGCCGACTTCAAGATGACCGGCACCCCGGTTCCCGTGGTCTCGGCCAGCCCGAAGATTCCGCAGACGGGCATCCGCTCTGCAGCAGGCGAGCCGTTCATTGTTCCGTCCAAGGGCAAGAATGTTGCCGCAGGCAAGGAGCTGCTGCGCATCATGCTCTCCAAGGATTCGGCAGTCAACTTCGCCAAGACGAAGCTGGCCCCCACCGTCGTCAAGGGCACCGTCCCGGCAGACGGCTTCGGCTCCACGGCCCTGGTGTCGCAGACCACCATGCTCGACAACGCCAAGACGAACATCTTCACCTGGAACTTCGTTGACCTGTACGGCATGAACCCGGACCAGTTGGTGCCGTGGAACTCCTTCCTGGACGGCAAGCTCGACGCCGCCGGGCTCACCAAGGCACTGCAGGACATCACCGACAAGGTCGCCAACGACAGCTCGGTTACAAAGATTGAAGTGAAGTGACTCAAGTAACAAGCCATGTGCAGTCGGGCAGCGGCGTTCCCGCCGCTGCCCGGCGGCGCCGGAAAAAACTGACATTCGACAAGGTCAGCTTCATGGTGGTCTTCTTGGGGCTGCCCTTGGCGATCTACCTAGTCTTCGTGATCTCGCCCTTCGTCCAGGCGATGTACTACTCGCTGACCAGCTGGAGCGGCTTCAACGACAAAATGCCGTTCGTCGGGTTCGACAACTATGTCAAGCTCTTCCACGACGACATCTTCATGCTCTCGGTGCGCAACAGCATCATCCTGGCCATCTTCCTGCCCGTCATCACCGTGATCCTGTCCCTCGTGCTGGCCACGCTCGTGACCATTGGCGGCAGCAGCCGGGGCCAGATCAAGGGCCTGAAGGGATCCGGCTTCTACCGGATCGTCTCCTTCTTCCCCTACGTGATTCCCGCCGTCGTCATTGGAATTATCTGGGCGCAGATTTATGATCCAAGCTCTGGCCTGCTTAATGGCATCCTGACCGGCATCGGCTTTGACGGGCTGAAGTCGTATCCCTGGCTGGGAGACCCCCGCACGGCCATGATCGCCTCCATGGTGGTGATCGTCTGGGGTTTTGTTGGCTTCTACATGATTCTGTTCATCGCCGCCATCAAGGGCATTCCTGCCGAAACGTTTGAGGCGGCACGCATTGACGGCGCAGGCCGCTTCCGCACGGCCACCACCATCACGATTCCCCTGATCCGCGACAACATCCAGACGGCCTACGTCTACATGGGCATCCTGGCGCTGGACGCCTTCGTCTACATGTCTGTGCTGAATTCCACCGGCGGCCCCGCGAATTCCACGCTGGTCATGTCGCAGAAGCTGTTCACCACGGCATTCTCCAAGAGCCAGTTTGGCCTGGCCTGTGCCATGGGCGTGGTGCTGGCAGCAATTACCCTGATCTTCTCGGCACTGGTCTTTCTGGTGAACCGGATCACCGGCGGCAAACAGGATGTGTCTGAATAATGTCACTCAAACTTTCCAAGAAATCTCCAGCCGTCCACGGCCATGTGGAACGGAAGTCCCAGGAAACCAAGGGCGACAAGGTCGTGGCGGGCGTCTCGCACACCATGCTCGGCCTGTGGTCCCTGATGGTCCTGATCCCTCTGCTGTGGACCTTGATGTCGTCCTTCAAGACGACCAGCGAAATCTTCGCCTCGCCGTTCTCCCTGCCCAAGGTTTGGCAATTCAAGAACTACGTCAGTGCCTGGAACACGGCGGGAATCGGTCTCTACTTCTTCAATACTGTGATCGTGGTTGGCTTTGCACTGGTCATTGTGATGGTGCTGGGCTCCATGTGCGCCTACGTATTGGCCCGCTACGTCTTCCCTGGCCACCGGATCATCTACTACCTCATGCTTGCCGGCCTCACGTTCCCCATCTTCCTGGCCATTGTGCCCCTGTTCTTTATTCTGAAAAACATGGGGCTGCTTAATACGCTGCCGGGCCTGATTATTGTGTACGTGGCGTTTGCGCTTCCCTTCACCGTGTTCTTCCTGTTCTCCTTCTTCAAGGCCCTCCCGGGTGAAATTGCCGAAGCTGCCCAGATCGACGGTGCCGGCGAATGGCGCACCTTCTTCCAGGTGATGCTGCCCATGGCGAAGCCGGGCCTGGCGTCGGTGGCCATCTTCAACTTCCTGGGCCTCTGGAACCAGTACCTGATCCCCGTGGCCATTAACACAGACCCCCAAAAGAAGGTGCTGTCCCAGGGCATCGCAGCGTTTGCCGGCCAGCAGGGCTACGCGGTGGACTTTGGTTCGCTCTTTGCCGCCTCCGTGATCGTGGTGGTTCCGGTGCTGATCGCCTACATCATCTTTCAGCGCCAGCTGCAGGGCTCGGTGTCCGCGGGCACCATGAAGTAGGCAACCTTCCGCACCACCCCACCCCGACCGCACCACCCCTCCCGACCACACCACCCCTCCCCGACCGCACCACCCCTCCCCGAACGGGCACTTAACGTGGATGTTTTCGAAAAACATCCACGTTAAGTGCCCGTTCGGGCTAGGTTTGGGCGGATTTTCGACGCCGGTACGCGGCCACGTGGGCGCGGTTGCCGCAATTGCCCGTGTCGCAGTACCGCCGGGACCGGTTCTTGGACAGGTCGATCAGCACGGCCCGGCAGTCGCCGGCAGCGCACACCTTCAGGCGCCCCAGTTCCTTGCTGCGGATCACGTCCACCAGGGCCATGGCCGCCTCCACACCCATGCGCTGCGCCAGCGGTGCTGCCGGCGCCGTGGCATGCAGGTGCCAGTCCCACTGGTCGTGCCTGACCAGCTGGGGGAGGGCGCGTGCACCGGCCAGCAGCGCGTTGACCCGTTCGACGGCGGTGTCCTCGCCGGCGGTCCAGATGGTGCGCAGTTCCGCGCGCATCTCCCGCACGGCCGCCAGCTCGGCGGCGGAGTGTTCGCGCGAGCCGGAGAACTGCTCCGCCGCCACGAAGGCGTCCAGTTCGGCCAGGGTGGCCAGCCTGTCCGCACCGGACACGCTCCCATCCGGCAGCAGGTCGATGGGCGCCGAGTTGATCAGGTTCACGGCGGACTGCAGCGCCACTTCCGTGTCATTGCTAAAGACCATGTTGACTCCTGACATTCGACGGGCGTAATGTCATGAGTCTAACTCCTTTTACTGCTGACATACGGACACGCCCATGACTATTTCACGAAATGCCGCCACGGCACCGCCCGGGACCGGTCCTGCCCGGATCGCCTCACCCGCACTGCTCTTTGCCTTTGCCTCGGCGGCCACTTTCGCCCTGTCCGGCCCGTTCGCGAAGTCCTTGTTCGAGGCCGGCTGGTCGCCCGGGGCTGCCGTGGCCGCCCGCATAGGCGGCGCCGCCGCGGTACTCCTGATACCGGCGGCCATCGCCCTGGTCCGGCAGTGGGCCCAGGTCAAGGGGTCCCTGCTGCGCATCGCCGTGTATGGGATTGTGCCGATCGCACTGTGCCAGCTGTTTTACTTCAACGCCGTGTCGCACCTCTCCGTGGGCGTGGCGCTGCTGCTGGAATACCTTTCCCCCGTGCTGCTGGTGGGTTGGGCCTGGCTGAGCACCCGGACCAGCCCGCGGTTGCTGACCATCCTGGGCGCCGTCTGCGCCATGTCCGGCCTGGTGCTGGTGCTGGATTTGGCGGGCAGCACCAAGGTCAGCGTCACCGGCATCCTATGGGGCCTGGCCGCCGCGGTGTGCTCGGCGGTGTTCTTCATCATGTCCTCCCGCAGCAATGACAACGTCCCGCCCATCCTCATGGCTGGCGGCGGCATGGCCGTGGGTGCCGTGCTGATTTTCGCGCTGGGCCTGGCCGGGCTCATGCCCCTGGCATTCACCACCGCAGATGTCGGCTTTGCCGGGCACCAGGTGTCGTGGCTGGTGCCCGTGCTGGGACTGGTCCTGGTCACCACCGTCTTCGCCTACGTGGCAGGGATCATCGCCACGCGCGGGCTCGGCTCCAAGGTGGCATCCTTCGTGGCCCTGTTCGAGGTGCTGTTTGCCGTGCTGTGGGCCTGGATCCTGCTGGGGGAAATGCCCCGGTTCATCCAGCTGGTGGGCGGGCTGTGCATCATGGCCGGCGTGGTGATGGTCCGGCTCGACGAGCTGCGCGGCCCCCGCCAGCGCGGCGCGTCCTATGCCGTGGACCTGGATGCCGTGCCCGCGGGTGCCCCGGCGCGCGGGGAATCACCCAGCTAAGGGACTACCAGGGGAGCGGCCCCGACCGGTCCGTGTACGTTCCCGTGGGCCCGTCGGGTCCGGCCAGGGCCGCCTTGACGATGACCTCGGCACCCTCCTCAACGGTTTGGGTGCCGCGGTTGCCGTTGAATTCCGTGTTCGTGTAGCCCGGATCCACGGCATTGATCCGCAGCTCCGGGAACGCCTTCGCGTACTGGGTGGTCAGCATGTTTACCGCCGACTTTGACGACGAATACACCACCGAGTGCAGCGCCGATTCGCCTCGGGCGGGGTCGGAGGTGATGGTGATCGAGCCCATGCCCGAGCTGACATTGACGATTGTCCCGGCCGATTCCCGCAGCAGCGGCAGGAAGGCATGAATCATCCGCACCGTGCCGAGGACATTCACGTCGTAGACCTGCAGCATTGACTCTGCCGTGACATCGGCGGGGTCCGTGAACCCGCCAGAGATGCCGGCGTTGTTCACCAAGACGTCCAGCCGGCCGGCCTCTGCGCGGATCCGCTGTGCAGCAGCTGCCACGGAAGCGTCCGAGGTGACGTCAAGCTCAATGAATTGCCCGCCGGCGGATTTCGCGGCGGCCAGGCCGCGCCCGGAATCACGGCAGCCAAGATACACGTTGTGGCCGGCTGCCGCGAGCTGCCGGGCGGTTTCAAATCCGAGGCCCTTGTTGGCCCCGGTAATCAGGGTGGTTGTCATGTTTCCAGCGTGCGCCTGTGGCGGGCCGCCACATAGGGAAGCCCGCCCCCAAAATCTTGGAGGCGGGCCGTGGAGAGGGGTCCGTTAGCGGCCGAAGCGGCGCAGCCGCAGCGAGTTGGCGACCACCAGCACTGAGCTGGCGGCCATCGCGGCCCCGGCGATCATCGGGTTCAGCAGCCCCAGTGCGGCCACCGGAATGCCGATCGCGTTATAGAAGAACGCCCAGAACAGGTTCACCTTGATGGTGCCCAGCGTCCGGCGGGACAGTGCAATGGCCGTTGCCACCTGGCCCAAATCGCTGCCCATGACGGTCAGGTCCGCGGCAGCAATGGCCACGTCCGTTCCCGAGCCCATGGCGATGCCGAGGTCGGCCTGTGCCAGTGCGGCAGCATCGTTCACGCCGTCGCCAGCCATGGCCACCGTGGCGCCTTCGGCCTGCAACCTCTTGACCGCCTCAACCTTGCCCTCGGGCAGGACCTCTGCGTAGACATCCTCCGGTGCAATTCCGACGGCGGCCGCCACCCGGGTAGCCACGGCGGCGTTGTCTCCGGTCAGCAGGATGGGGCGCAGGCCAAGTTCCTTGAGCTTGGCGATGGCCTCCTTGGACCCCGCCTTGATGGTGTCCCTGAGCGCGATCAGCCCCGCAGCTTCACCGTCCACGGCAACCCAGATGGCCGTGGTGCCGAGCTGCTGCTGTTCCAGCAATGCCGCCCGTGCCGCGCCGGAAAGCACGACGACGTTTTCCTCCAGCCAGCCTGCCCGGCCGGCAAGCACGGTGCGTCCTTCAATGGCGGCCCGGACGCCGCCGCCCGGTGCGGACGTGAAGTCGTTCAGCTCGGGGAGTGTGCCTGCTTCGCGGGCATGGGCTGTGATGGCGTGCGCGATGGGGTGCTCGCTGTGGGACTCGACGGCACCCGCAAGGCGCAGGATTTCGGCGGCGGGCACCTGGGTGAGGGGGACGACGTCGACCACTGAGAGGCGGCCTTCGGTGACGGTGCCGGTCTTGTCCAGCAGGATGGTGTCCACCGTGCGGGTGTCCTCCAGGACCTGCGGGCCCTTGATCAGGATGCCCAGCTGGGCCGCGCGGCCGGTGCCTGTCAGCAGGCCCACGGGCGTGGCCAAGCCCAGGGCGCAGGGGCAGGCAATGATCAGCACGGCCACGGCGGCCGTGAAGGCGCGCTGGATTTCGGCAGGCTCAATCACCGGGCCGCTCAGCAGCAGCCACAGCGCGAAAGTCAGGACGGCGATGACCAGCACGACCGGCACGAACACGGCACTGATCCGGTCCGCGAGCCGGGCGATGGGGGCCTTGGCGGCCTGCGCGGCGCTGACCAGCTTGCCCATCTGGGCCAGCGTGGTTTCGCTGCCCACGCGGGTGGCCTTAACCAGCAGGCGGCCGGAGGTGTTGATGGTGGCGCCGGTGACGGTGTCGCCGGCCGTGACGTCGACGGGCAGGGATTCGCCCGTGATGAGGGAGGTGTCCACGGCGGAGGTGCCGTCGGTGACCACGCCGTCCGTGGCGATTTTCTCGCCGGGGCGGACCATGAAGACCTCGTCCACGGCCAGCTCAGCAGCCGGGATCTTGACCTCCACGCCGTTGCGCAGCACGGTGGCTTCCTTCGCGCCCAGGTTCAGCAGCGCCTTGAGTGCGTCGCCGGCCTTGGACTTGGCGCGGGCTTCCAGGTAGCGGCCCAGCAGCAGGAAGGTCACCACCACGGAAGAGACCTCAAAATACAGCGGGGCATGCCCCTCCATGGCCGAACCGTGGGCGGTCATCGACGGGTCCAGGGCCAGTTCGACGGCGGAAAACACGAACGCCGCCGTGACGCCGATGGAGACCAGGGTGTCCATGGTGGAGGCGAAATGGCGGGCGTTGATGGCCGCCGCACGATGGAACGGCCAAGCCGACCAGGTGACCACGGGCAGCGCCAGGATGCCGGCCACCCAGCCCCATTGCGGGAACTGCAGGGCCGGGAACATGGAGACCAGGAAGACCGGGACAGTCAGGATGGCCGCCAGGATGAGGCGCGGGCGCAGCGTGGCGGCGGTGCCGCCGTGGGCCATATGGTCTTCATGTGAATCATGGCCGCCGTGCGCGGCACCCTCCTGCGCGGCACCCTCCTGCGCGGCACCCTCCTGCGCGGCACCCGGGTGGGAGTCGTGCGAGAGGTGGGTAACGGCGTCGTGCTTCATGGCGGGCGGCGCGGGGGGATTTTTCAGCGTGGCCGTGTAGCCGGTGGCCTTGACGGTGTCGATGATTTGCTGGTCGGTAATGCCGGCGGGGACCGTGACCGCAGCTGTTTCCAGCGGGAGGTTCACGGAGGCGCTGACGCCTTCGAGCTTGCCCAGCTTGCGTTCCACCCGGCTGACGCACGACGCACAGGTCATGCCCTGGATGTCGATTTCGACGGTGCGGGGTCCGGGGGAGGCGGTCTGGGACAAGATTTCTGCGGCGCTCATGGCGCTCCTTAGTGTTGTTTAAGCGTTGTTGGCGACAACCAGGTAGCCGGCTTCCGCCACGGCCTCGCTGATTTCTGCCGGATCCAGGGTGAGGGTGGAGGTGATGGTGACCTCGGAGATGCCGCCGGCGTTGAGGTCGATGGCGACGTTTTCCACGCCCTTCAAATCGGAGAGTTCCTCGGTGACGGAGCTGACACAGTGTCCGCAGGTCATGCCGGAAACGTTGATGGTGGTGGTGTGGCTCATGGCTTTAGCTCCTGAGTAGGCGGGATATTGCGGCGGTGGCTTCGGATACTTTTCCGGAAACGATTTCCGGGTTGCCGGATGCCTGGGATTCATGGGCGGCATTGACCACGCAGTGCGCGATGTGGTCTTCGAGCAGGCCGATGCTGACGGCGTGCAGGGCCTTGTTGACGGCGGCCATCTGGGTGAGGATGTCGATGCAGTACTTGTCTTCCTCCACCATCCGGGCGATGCCGCGGACCTGGCCCTCGGCACGCTTCAGCCGGCGCAGATAGGCCTGCTTCTGCTCGGAGTAGCCATAGGGGCCGGCGGGTTCCTCTTCATTGCTCATGGTCTCAAGGTATACCCCCATGGGGTATGTGTCAAATACCCTGTGGGGGTATCTTGGAAACGATGCGGGCCCCGGAACGAAAGTTACCTGCCGGAAAGTCTTGCCGCCGGGGGCCTACATGACAAGACTTGACCCCATGGCTACCAACGGAGATACGTCAAAAACAACCTACCTGCTGGCCGTGGGCACCAAAAAGGGCCTGTGGCTCGGCACCAGCACGGACCGTTCGAACTACTCTTTTACCGGTCCGCACTTCCTGATGAATGAGATTCCAAGCATCGGCATCGATACCCGCAACGGCGCCACGCGCATATTGGTGGGCGTGCGCAGCGAGCACTGGGGACCCACCGTGGCGCACTCGGACGACCTCGGGGCAACGTGGAGCGAACCGGAAAACGGCGCCATCACCTTCCCTGCCGACACGGAGGCCGCACTGGAACGCGTGTGGCAGCTGCAGCCGGACACGGCGGAGCGGCCCGGCGTGGTGTGGGCCGGCTGCGAGCCCATCTCGGTCTGGAAATCCACCGACGGCGGCGAGCACTTTGAGCTCAACCGCGGGCTGTGGGACCATCCCCACCGAACGGAATGGGGTGCCGGCTTTGGCGGCGCCGCCGCCCACACCGTGCTGCCCAGCCCTTCGGACCCCAACACCATCCATATCGCCATGAGCACCGGCGGCGTCTACCGCAGCACCGACGGCGGGGAGTCCTGGGAGCCGCGGAACAGGGGGATTGGCGCCGATTTCATGCCGGACGAGACACCCGAATTTGGCCAGTGCGTGCACAAGGTGGCCCGGGACGCGGTCAAGCCGGAGGTGCTTTACGCCCAGAACCACGGCGGGGTGTACCGCACGGATGACAACGGCGACACCTGGACGTCCATCGCGGAGGGCCTGCCGGCGGACTTCGGCTTCACCATGATGGCGCACCCGCGCCGCTCCGGGACCGCCTGGGTGGTGCCGATCACTGCCGACAGCGAGCGGATTCCGCCGGGCGGCCAGCTGGCCGTGCACCGCACGGACGACGGCGGCGCCTCGTGGACGCGCCTGGCCGAAGGCGTGGTGGAGCCGGACTACAACGTGGTGCTCAGGGACGCGGCATCCGTGGACACGGCCGAGCCCGTGGGCGTGTACTTCGGCACCCGCGGCGGCACGGTTTACGCCAGCGCCGACGAGGGCAACACCTTCACGCCCGTCCTCAAGCAGCTGCCGGACGTATTGTGCGTCCGCGCGGCCGCCGTCGAACTCTAAGGGAGGGCACATGCCGGAGGTGACGGTGCTCATCCCCAGCCTGCTGCGCCCGCTCACCGGCGGGCAGGAGCAGCTGCGCCTGGACGTGGGCGGCGGCGCCACGGTGGCGGAACTGCTGGACGCCATCGGCGGAGGCTTCCCCACCTTTGGCCGGCGGGTCCGCGACGAAACCGGGGCGCTGCGCCGCTTTGTGAACATTTACCTTGACGGCGACGACGTCCGGCGCATGGCCGGGCTGGCCACGCCCGTGGCCGCCGGCCAGGAACTGATGATCATCCAGTCCGTGGCCGGCGGCTGACGAGTGGCCGGCGCCTGCGTGCCGGCAGGTGGAAGGGCCTAGACGGCGTCCAGGTCCGTTTCCAGCATGGCCGCGAGCTTGTCGAGCGCCGCATCGGCGCCGTCGCCCTCGGCACGCAGCACCACCACGCTGCCGTGCTCGGCGCCCAGGGTCATGAGCGAGAGGATGCTGCTGGCGTCCATGGCGTCCTCGGCCGGCGCCCCGTCCATGGCGATGGTGACTTCCACGCCCACTTCGCCGGCTGCTGCGGCGAACAGTGAGGCGGGGCGGGCGTGCAGCCCGGAGCTGCTGGCTACGGTTGCTTTGCGTTCGGACATGGTTCCTCCTGTGGGACGGGGTGGATCAGGCGGGTCCGGAAAGGCCCCGCCAGGTGTGTCTGCTCAGAGCCCAAGCTTGGCAAGGATGGGCAGCTTCTCCCGCGCCCAGTCCTTTGCCTGCGCGGGACTGTTTGCCGAGAGTGCCAGTGTAGCGATTTCCTGCGCCTCTTTCAGCGTCACTGTGGCCAGGACCGCGCCGACGGCAGCCAGCGAGCGGGCCGTCATGGACAGGGTGGACACGCCCAGCCCCACCAGCACGACGGCGAGGGCCGGGTCCGCGGCTGCCTCGCCGCAGACGCCCACCGGCTTCCCACTGCCCTCGGCCAGGGCCCCGGCCACCGTCAGGCGCACCAGCTGGAGCACGGCGGGCTGCCACGGGTTGTTCAGGGCGGCCAGGGGGCCCAGCTGGCGGTCCGCGGCCATGGTGTACTGCGTGAGGTCGTTGGTGCCCAGGCTGGCAAAGGCCACCTCCCGCAGGATGGACTCGCTGGTCACGGCGGCAGAGGGGACTTCCACCATGACGCCGGGGACCTTCAGGCCGGCCGCCGTGCACATGGCGGCAAAATCGGCGGCCTCCGCCGGGGTGGAAATCATGGGGGCCATGACCCACACGTCCGCCTCGGAGCCGCCGGCGGCTTCGGCGACGGCGGCAAGCTGGCGTTCCAGCACGCCCGGCGAGGAGGTGTCCGTGCGGTAGCCGCGCACACCCAGTGCGGGGTTTGGCTCCGTGGCGTCGGTGAGGAAGGGCAGGGGCTTGTCTGCGCCGGCGTCGAGCGTGCGGAGCACCACTTTCTTGCCGGGGAAGGCGTCAAAAACCCCGCGGTAGGCAGCCACCTGTTCCTCGCGGCTGGGCTCGGTGTCGCGTTCAAGGAAGCAGAATTCGGTGCGCAGCAGCCCCACGCCCTGGGCGCCGGCCGCGGCGGCCTTGACGGCGTCCGCAGCCCCGCCCACATTGGCGAGCAAGGGCACCAGGTGGCCGTCCGCCGTGGTGCCGTTGCCGTCAAAGACCGACAAAAGGGAGGAGTTGGCGGCCCAGGCGGCGGCAGCGGCGCGCTCTGCCTCGCCGGGCTCGGTGGTGATGGTGCCGGCCGCGCCGTCCACGTACACCTCGGTACCGTCGGGCAGCTGGTCAATGCCGACGGCGGCCACCACTGCGGGCAGGCCCAGGGACCGGGCGATGATGGCGGTGTGGGACTGCGGGCCGCCTCCTGCCGTGAGGAGCGCCGTGACCTTTTCCGGATCCAGCGTGGCGGTGTCGGCCGGGGCCAGGTCCTCGGCAACGAGGATGAACGGCTGGTCCGAGGAGGGGATGCCAGGTGCCGGGACGCCGCGCAGGGACGCGACAATGCGTGCCCGCACATCCAGCACGTCGGTGGCACGCTCGGCCATGTAGCCTCCCAGGTTCACCAGCATGGCGGCGACAGCTTCGGCAGCCTCCCAGACGGCGCGTTCGGTGGAGGTCCCGGCGTTGACCAGCTTGACGGCGGACTTGATGAGCATGGGGTCCACGGCCATCAGGGCGGTGGCTTCCAACACTGCCTTGGCGTCGGCCCGGGCCGTGGCGGCCCGCGCCTGCAGCTCCGCCTGGACGGCCTTGGATGCCGTCTGGAGTGCTGCCGTGGCGGTGGCAGCATCGGTTCCCGCTGCCAGTTTTTCCCCGGCGGGAGGCTCCGCCAGCGGCCGCGGCATCTGCTTGATGGTCCCCGTGATGCGTCCGGGGCTGACGCCAACTCCTGGGAAACTCTGCATTGAAATTCCTCAATTCCTGTGTCTGGCCTTGGCGCCGGCCGGCGGGCCGCTGTGCCTGCCGTGGGACGCCCCGCGGGTGGGGGTTTCCTTTAAAGATAACTTGTGATTCACTTCATATAGCAATGCTATAGATGCTAGGGTAGCAGTCATGAACTTCAACGGCCAGCTTCCGCCCAAGACCCGGTTGCTGAACGCGGCGGCACAACTGCTCGCCGACTCAGATGGCGCCCCTGTCTCCACTCGGCAGATCACCGAGATGGCCGGGGTGACTGCACCAACGCTGTACCACCACTTTGGTGACAAGGAGGGGCTGTTCAACGCAGTCCTTGATGCGGGCTTTGAGGAGTATGTGGCAGGAGAGCGCAATTTTGCGCCGACCGGCCAACCGCTTCAGGATGTCCGCCGGATGTGGGACAACCACATCCAGTTCGGCCTGGACAGGCCGCAGCTTTATGCGGTGATGTTTGGCAACATTCGTCCCGGCAGCCGCTCGTCACGGGTTGCCGAAGCCGAGGCGTACATGGAGGAGATGCTGGACAAGGCGGCTTCGGCCGGCCAGCTCAGCGTCCCGCCCCGCGAGGCCGCCCGCAGCATTTTGGCGGCCAATGTGGGGGTGACGCTGATGCTCATCGCCGAGCCGGTGGCGGACCGCAACTTCGAGTTGTCAACCATGACTCGGGAGGCTGTGATTTCCGCCGTTTCATCGGATGCCGAGCTGGCATCGGCACCCACCCCCGTGGCGGCGCCGTCGGTGGTGGTGGCAGCCATCGCCTTGAACGCAGCCCTTGAATCCTCCCACCCCGAGCAGCTATCCAGCACGGAGCTGAAGATGTTCCTGGAGTGGCTGGACCGCATCGCCAAAACTTCATAGTTCCACCACCACGCAATACCAACATTCCTGCATTGGTGCAGGCTTTACGGTTAGGAAACTCTCATGGCAACACCATCAGTGACCGCCACAAAGGGCGGCGCCAGGGTCAAGGTGCAGAGGTTCGGCACTTTCCTCTCTGGCATGATCATGCCCAACATTGGGGCATTCATTGCCTGGGGCATAGTCACCGCCTTCTTCATCCCCACGGGCTTCACCCCCAACGGGACGCTGAACGAGATGGTGGGCCCCATGATCACCTACCTGCTGCCCCTGCTGATCGCGTACACGGGCGGAAAGATGGTCCATGGCGTCCGCGGCGGCGTGGTCGGCGCCGCAGCAACCATGGGTGTCATTGTCGGTACCGACATCCCCATGTTCATTGGTGCCATGCTCATGGGCCCGCTGACGGCATGGCTCATGATGAAGCTCGACAAGATCTGGGAAGGCCGCATCAAGCCCGGCTTTGAGATGCTGATCGACAACTTCTCCGCCGGCATCCTGGCCGCCATCATGGCGATCATCGGCAAGCTGGTGGTGGGGCCGGTGGTGATCGCCTTCAGCAACGGTGCCGGCAACGTGGTCCAGTTCCTGGTCCATCACGGCCTGCTGCCGTTTACCAGCATCTTCATTGAACCCGCCAAGGTCCTGTTCCTGAACAACGCCGTCAACCACGGCATCCTGACCCCGCTGGGCACCGAACAGGCACTGCAGCAGGGCAAGTCCATCCTGTTCCTGCTGGAAGCCAACCCCGGCCCCGGGCTGGGCCTGCTGCTGGCCTACGCGATCTTCGGCAAGGGCCTGGCGAAGGCCTCCGCCCCCGGCGCCGCGCTGATCCAGTTCCTGGGCGGCATCCACGAAATCTACTTCCCGTACGTGCTGATGAAGCCCGTCATGATCCTGGCCACCATTGGCGGCGGCATGACAGGCATCTTCATGCTGGTCATCACCGGTTCCGGGCTGCGCGCCCCGGCCGCCCCTGGCAGCATCTTCGCCGTATACGCCATGACGGCCAGTGACAGCTATGTGGGCGTGACCTTGTCCGTGGTGCTGGCCGCCACAGTCTCCTTCCTGATCGGCTCCTTCATCCTCAGGATCAGCCCCGTTCCGGCGGAATCCGACAACCTGGGCGAGGCCACGGCCAAGATGGAGGCCATGAAGGGCAAGAAGAGCTCCGTTGCCTCGATGCTCGCCGGTGCCGCCACCAAGGGCCCCATCTCCACCGTTGTCTTCGCCTGCGACGCCGGCATGGGCTCGAGTGCCATGGGCGCCTCGGTGCTGCGGAACATGATCAAGAAGGCCGGCTTCCCGGAGGTCAAGGTGACCAATTCGGCCATCGCGAACCTGACGGACAGCTACGACGTGGTGGTCACCCACCAGGACCTGGCCGAACGCGCGGCGCCGTACACCACCAGCGCGGCCCACTTCTCCGTGGACAACTTCATGAACAGCCCGCGCTATGCGGAAATCGTGGAGCTGGTCAAGGCCAGCAACGGCGCGGGCGCGGCACCTGCAACGGCAGCCGCCGTCGTGCCTGGGGATGATGAGGCACTCGCCGCAGGTTCCATCCTGGCCCGCGAAAGCGTGGTCCTGAACGGGACCGCCGGCACCCGGGATGCGGCCATTGACGAGGCCGGCGCGCTGCTGCTGGCCCGCGGGGCAGTGAATGCCGCGTACGTGGCAGCCATGCATGAGCGCGAGGAATCGGTGTCCACCTACATGGGCAACTTCCTGGCCATCCCGCACGGGACCAATGAGGCCAAGGGGAACATCTCCAGCTCTGCCGTCTCCATCATCCGGTACCCGGAAGGCATCGACTGGAACGGCAAGCCCGTGAAGTTTGTGGTGGGCGTGGCCGGAGTGAACAACGAGCACCTGGCCATCCTGTCCTCCATCGCCCGGGTCTTCACCGACAAGGACCAGGTGGCCCGCCTGGAGGCCGCCTCCTCGGTGGATGAAGTCCTGGACATCTTCCGGAAGGTCAACGCATAGTGAAAACAGTTCATTTTGGGGCCGGGAACATTGGCCGCGGATTTGTTGGCCTGCTGCTGCACAACGCCGGCTACGAGATTGTCTTTGCCGACGTGGCCGCTGCGCTCATCGACCAGCTGGCCGCGGCGGACAGCTATCAGGTGCACGAGGTGGGCGAGAACCCGGCCGTGCACACGGTGGACAACTTCAGGGCACTGAATTCGGCTGCCGCACCGGACGCCGTGGTCGCGGAAATTGCGACGGCGGACATGGTCACCACCGCGGTGGGCCCGAACATCCTCAAGTTCGTGGCGCCGTTGATTGCCCGCGGCATTGCGGCCCGGGATGCCGGGCTGGCGCCCTTGCAGGTCATGGCCTGCGAGAACGCCATCAATGCCACGGACATCCTGGAGGCGGCAGTCCGCGCCGACGGGGCAGCGGGGCAGGCCGCCGTGGATTCGGCGGCCGTGTTTGCCAACACGGCAGTGGACCGGATTGTGCCCAACCAGGCACCGGGCCAGGGGCTGGACGTCACGGTGGAGACGTTCTTTGAATGGGTCATCGACAAGACCCCGTTCCGCGGGGCTGAACCGGCCATTCCGGGCGTCACGTTTGTGGACAGCCTTGGCCCGTACATTGAACGCAAGCTGTTCACTGTGAACACGGGACACGCGTCCACGGCCTACTTTGGCCGGGCCGCCGGGCTGGAGAAAATTTCCGACGCCATGGCTGACCCGTCCGTCCAGGCCAGGGTCCGCGCCGTGCTGGAAGAAACGAAGCAGCTGCTGGTGGCGAAGCACGGTTTTGCCGAGGCGGAGCAGGAAGCCTATGTGCAAAAGATCCTGGTCCGGTTCGCCAACGAACACCTGCCTGACACCGTGGTGCGGGTGGGCCGGGCGCCCCTGCGCAAGCTCAGCCGCCATGAGCGCTTCATTGGCCCTGCGGCCGAGCTCGCGGAAAACGGCGTGAAACCTGCGGCCCTGCTGGAGGCCATCGGCGCGGCACTGCGGTTTGACGATCCAGGTGACGCCGAGGCCGTGGAATTGGCGTCCATCCTGGCTGACAACCCCGCGGCGGCCGCCACGGAACGCATCACGGGGCTGGCCCCGGCGCACCCGCTGTTCGCCGCCGTCAACGCCGTGGTGGAAGCGGCGCAGGCGCGGTAACTGCTCATTGCGGATCCAGCCGCGTTTGTGGAACGTGAAGGGCCCGGCACCGGGGGTGCCGGGCCCTTCCGTCTGTGGGTCAGGCCCTGACGGCGGCAGAAAACAGGCCACCATGCCATGCTCCGGGCACATCCCTGAGGTAGGTTGGCGGTAACAGTTCGTGCGGATCAGCTTCCGGTTGAAGGATGTGCCCATGGCCAAGGAACTTGCCACCCAACTCATTGAACAGTTGCAGTTTGCCGGAGTGCGGCGCATCTACGGGATTGTGGGCGACAGCCTTAACCCGCTGGTGGACGCCGTGCGGAAAACAGGGGGTGCCAGCAACGGAGGAATCGACTGGATCCACGTCCGGCACGAGGAGGCGGCCGCTTTCGCCGCCGGCGCCGAAGCGCAGCTCACGGGGGAACTGGCCGTGTGCGCGGGCTCCTGCGGCCCCGGGAACCTGCACCTGATGAACGGGCTGTACGACGCGAACCGCACCGGCGCGCCCGTGCTGGCCATCGCCTCCCACATCCCCAGCAAGCAGATCGGCAGCGGGTTCTTCCAGGAAACCCACCCCGACAGGATCTTTGACGAATGCTCCGTGTATTCGGAGCTGGTCAGCACCGCGGAGCAGGCACCCAGGGTCATGCGCAGCGCCATTTCCCATGCCATCGGCCTGAGGGGCGTCGCCGTCGTGACCTTGCCGGGCGACATCGCAAGCCTTCCTGCCAGCGCACCCACGCCACACCGGCGCCCCTACACCCGCGCGTCACTGGTGCCCGCCCAGGAAAGCGTGAAGGAGCTGGCCGACGCCATTAACAGGGCGCAAAAGGTGGCCATCTTTGCCGGTGCCGGTGTGGAGGGCGCCCACGACGAAGTCATTGCGCTCGCGGAACTGGTCAAGGCGCCCATCGGGCACAGCCTGCGGGGCAAGGACTTCATCCAGTACGGCAACCCCTTCGACATCGGCATGACGGGGCTGCTGGGCTACGGTGCAGCCGCCGAGGGCATTGCCGACGCCGAGCTGCTGATCCTGCTCGGCACCGACTTCCCGTACGACCAATTCCTGCCCGGCACCCGCACCGCACAGGTGGACCGGGCCCCGGAACACCTGGGCCGGCGCACCGACGTCGAAATTGCCGTGCACGGCGACGTGCTGCCCACCCTGCAGGCCCTGATCCCACTGGTGGAGCCGAAGAACAATTCACGTTTCCTGGACCAGATGCTGAAGAAACATGACCGGCTCATGAACAAGGCCGTGGGTGCCTACACGCGCAACGCGGACAGGCTGGTGCCCATCCACCCCGAATACGCGGCCTCCCTGCTGGATGAAATTGCGGCCAAGGATGCCATCTTCACGGCGGACACGGGCATGTGCAATGTGTGGACGGCACGCTACATCAACCCCCTGGGGACGCGCCGGCTGATCGGCTCCTACCTGCACGGATCCATGGCGAATGCGCTGCCGCAGGCCATCGGAGTCCAGTCCGCCTACCCGGACCGGCAGGTCATCTCGGTGTCCGGCGACGGCGGCCTGTCAATGCTCCTCGGCGAGCTCATCACGGCGGCCGCGCACAAGCTCCCCATCAACGTGGTGGTGTTCAACAACTCCACGCTGGGCATGGTCAAGCTGGAAATGCTGGTGGACGGCCTGGCCGACTTCGGCGTTGACGTTCCGGACACGAACTACGCCGCCATTGCCGCTGCCATGGGTTTCCATGCCGTCCGTGTAACGGACCCAGCGGGCATTGCTGACGCCTACCGGGCGGCGTTTGCGTACGATGGCCCGTCTCTGGTGGAACTGGTCACGGACCCGAACGCGCTGTCAATCCCGCCGAAGATCAAGGGCGGGCAGGTGCTGGGGTTTGCCACGGCCATGTCCAAGATTGTGCTGAACAAGGGTGCGGGGGAGGCTGTCAGCATGGCCCGGAGCAACTTGCGCAACATCCCGCGCGGCTGACCCCGGTCCGGGGCCGGCCCCGCGGGAGGTGTTTATGCGGCGACGGAGTCGTCGTGGACCACGGCGCGTGCGGGGATGGGTTCCAGTTTCCCCATGAGGAGGATGTAGGAGAGGAGGCCGCCGACCAGGGCGACGCCGCCGATGATGAAGGCGAAGGCGAAGCTGCCGGTGATGTCGACGACCATGCCGGTGACGATGGGTGCGGCGACGCCGGCGAGCAGGTTGACGCAGTTGACGATGGCGGCCAGGGAGCCGGCGCTGCCTTCGGGGGCGATGAGCGCCGGGAGGGAGTTGCTGGTGACGTAGACGAGGGCGATTCCGGCGCTGCCGGCGGCGATCCAGATGATGGCGGTGGTGGCGCTGTGGCTGAAGGCGGCACCGACGGTGAGCAGGGCGACTATCATACCGGCGACGATGATGCCTTTGCGGACTTTGTCGGCGTTGGCGCCGCGGCCGATGACCCGGTCCACCCACCAGCCGCCGATGGTCAGTTCGGAGATGAACATGGCCAGGGCGGGGACGGCGGCGTAGATGCCGCTTTGCAGGATGCTCTGGTCCATGCTTTTTTGCATGTAGCCCGGCAGCCAGGTCAGCAGCATCCAGAGGACGTAGCCGGCCCCGGCGAGTCCGAGGGAGAGGCCCCAGACCTTGCGCTGGCGCAGCAGGTAGCCGACGGTGGCCAGGTCGCTTTTGGGGCGGACTGATTCGGAGGAGGCGCCGCCGTCGACAATGTAGTTGTATTCCTCCTGGCTCATGCGCGCCTTCTTCAGGCGGGCTGCGGGTCCGCTGTACTTCCAGAGGAATGCGGCGAGGAAGACCAGTGACAGCCCGGCCTGGACCCAGAATGCTTCGCGCCAGCCCCAGGTGGCCACGGTGAAGGCGATCAGGGGCAGGCCCAGGACGTTGGCCAGGCGGGTGCCGCTGTCGAAGATGGCGGTGCACAGTCCGCGTTCGTGGCGGGGGAACCACAGGCCGGTGGCCTTCATGGCGCCGGGGAAGGCGGGGGCTTCGGCCACGCCGAGGAGCACGCGGGCCACGATGATGATCCACGCGCCGGAGGCAACTGCGGTCAGCACGGAGGCGATGAACCACAGCACGGCGCTGGCGCCCCAGATCTTTTTCACCCCGAAGCGGTCCAGGAGCATGCCGGAGGGGATCTGCATGATCGCGTAGGACCACAGGAACGCGGAGGAGAGCACGCCGAATTCGGTGGCCGTGAGGCCGAATTCGTGCGAAAGCGGTGTCTGCGTGACGGAGATCGAAAGCCGGTCAATGTAGTTGATCAGGATGCCGAAGCCCATGAGCAGGGCAATGTTCCACCGCGCCTTGCCCCGGGGTTTCGCGGGGGCGCTGTGGGTGGTGGACTGGATTTTTTGGTGGTTTTCAACTGTCTTGGACATGGAGAATCCTCAGGACGGAAAGTTTTGGGCGGTACCCTGCCTGTGCGGCTTCATTGCCGGGACAGGGCGCGGACCCCGGTCGTAGGGTGTGGACGCGTGCTGCTTGGGCACCGCGGCGCGCACCGGGAATGGCTGCATGGCTAGCGGCGGGCGTGGTTGGCCAATGCCAGGACAGGCGTTCGGTGGGTGGCGGATCTCGCCGCGAGGGCCAGGGCGGTCAGTGTTGCTGCCGCCAGGACGGATTCCATGCCCCACATGAGTGGCGAATGACCGGCGTTCAGCCACAAATGGCCAAATATTGTCAATGCCACCGTGGCGAACAGAATCTGGCAGAAGGCCAGGCTGCGGGGCCTGGCCTTCTGCGGGTGCATCGAACTCGCCTTCAATGCACCGTTTTCAGAATTTTTCATCGGACTTCAACCAATCAAGTAACGGATTGTCGATGTTGCGCACCTCACATTTTGAGGATGTATCGACTCTAAAACTTTCTAGCATCTTCCACAAGAGGAAATATGATTTTCACATAGTGGAAGTATGGAATCGTGTTAAATCGGTGCTCGAGGAGTTCTGCCGCCCGGCGGACATGACCCCGTATCCTTGAGTTCCCGGACGGGCCGGGACCGGGGGCGCGGCCCCCGGAATCTGCGAGGGACAGGTTCCAGATGCTCACAACTGCAATTGTCTTTGCTGTTTTGGCAGCGGCACTCCACGTCTACATATTTGCGTTGGAATCATTTCGCTGGACTGCGGCGTCGACGCGAAAAACATTCGGCACCACCGCCGAGGAAGCGAACGCAACGAAGGAATTGGCCTTCAACCAGGGCTTCTACAATCTCTTTCTTGCCATTGTGACGCTTGCCGGCGTCATCGCTGCCGCATCCGGCCATCATTCCGTCGGTGCGGCGCTGGTCCTGGCCGGGGCTGGTTCCATGCTCGCCGCGGGACTGGTGCTGCTGATTTCCTCGCCGTCCAAGGCGAAGGCGGCCCTGGTGCAGCTCACCCTGCCGCTGGTCGCCGTCGTGCTTGTCCTGGTGTGGCTGCCGACAAACGTTTAAGCATTGAAAGGCGCCCGGAACGGGCATAGCGTTTAAGGACATCCTAAGGGGGTGCCCGAAGTGGAAATTCATCTGTGGTGGCTTGAAATGGACCTGGCGGCCAAGGAGTGGCTGCGCGAAAACCTGGAAGCGGAGACGGTTCCCGAGCACGTGCTGGCTGCTGTCAGGGCGGCCGGTGGCGAGGTGGTGGGCGGCACGCTCACGCGGCGCGAGTGGGCGTTCATTGAGACGCAATCGGAGTTTGTCGACTGACGCCGTTCCTGTTCCATCCCGTTCCTTCGCCGAGATAGCGGAAGAGCGCCGAATCCGGCAAGAATTTTCCGCACGTCTCGGCGCGGTACCGCTATCTCGGCGGGGTGCGGGGCGGGCGGAATGTGATCTTCGCGGCCCGGGCGGGACATGCGGGGCGTTGTAGTGGAGAATGGAAAGGATGACTTCCCCCAAAAACGCCCCCAGCCCTGTTGCCGCGCCCGCCGTGACTGCCACCTCCACGCGCCCCACCCGCCGTCCGGCACAGGTCAAGCCTGCCACCGAGGGCTGGAAGCAGGCCACGGGACCCGAGGGACGCCCGCTGCTGCAGTTCAAGTCCCCGCGTGTTTCGCAGCCGCCAACCCACCTGGCGGACCTGACGTTGCCCGAACGCGAGGCGAAGTTCAAGGAGCTGGGCCTGCCGGCATTCCGCGCCAAGCAGCTCTCCGTGCACTACTTCCAGCACTTCACCACCGATCCCGAGCGCATGAGCGACCTCCCCAAGGAACGCCGCGCCGAAATTGTGGACACCATGTTCCCGAAGCTGCTGACCGAGGTCAAGCGCCTCACCACGGACAACGGCGACACCATCAAGTTCCTGTGGCGCCTCTTTGACGGCTCGCTGGTGGAGTCGGTGCTGATGCGCTACCCCGGCCGCGTCACCCTCTGCGTGTCCAGCCAGTGCGGCTGCGGCATGAACTGCCCGTTCTGCGCCACCGGACAGGCCGGGCTGACCCGCAACATGTCCACGGCGGAGATCCTGGACCAGATTGTCCAGGCCAACCGGGTCATCGCCGAGGGCGGGCTGGGCAACCTCCGCCGCGACGGCGGGCACGACGCCGAGCGCGTCACCAACATTGTCTTCATGGGCATGGGCGAGCCCCTCGCCAACTACAAGCGCGTCATGAATGCCGTGCACCGCATGGTCGCCGAGGCGCCCGAGGGCCTGGGCATGTCCGCCCGCGGCATCACGGTCTCCACCGTGGGCCTGGTCCCGGCCATCAACAAGCTGGCCCAGGAAGGCGTGGCCGTCACCTTTGCGCTGTCCCTGCACGCGCCCGACGACGAACTCCGCGACGACCTGATCCCCGTCAATGACAAGTGGAAGGTGGACGACGCCCTTGACGCCGCCTACAACTACTACAAAGTCACCGGGCGCCGCGTCTCCATTGAATACGCGTTGATCAAGGACATGAACGACCACCCCTGGCGCGCCGAGCTCCTTGCGAAGAAGCTGAACCAGCGCGGCCGCGGCTGGGTCCACGTGAACCCGATCCCGCTGAACCCGACCCCCGGCTCCATCTGGACCTCCTCCGAGCCGCACGTCATGCAGGAGTTCATCGACACGCTGATCGAGCACGGCATCCCCACCACGCTGCGCGACACGCGCGGCAAGGAGATCGACGGCGCCTGCGGCCAGCTCGCCGCTGCCGAGTAGCGCCCCCGCTGTCCCCACGTTTCCAAGGAACGACGCCGGAACCCGGGTTCCGGCGTCGTTCCTTGCTTGAGGCGTGGGTCCTCCACAGGCGTGGCCGGCCGCCCCGTCGTCCACATTTCGGTACGGGGCCATGGTGTGGGTCGCCTCCCGGCGCAATGCTTGAATTTCAGGCAAGGAGTCGGCATGAACACAGCGCAGCACATGGACGGGGCCCTTCCCGCAGCCGCCAGGCCCGCGGATCCCGGCCCGGGGAATGCTTGGCTTGCTATATCCGCCGGCGGCTGCATGGCGGGTGCCACGGCCACGAACTGTTGGTGCGCTTCACCCTCCGGCGCCCGGGCCTGTCCCTGCCGGCGAACGTGCGCGGCTCCCCGTGCGACTGTGAAATTGTCCGCAAGATCTACGAACCATTCGTTTTCCAGATCAGGGCGGACGATGGCCGAGGCATTCCTCCCCGCCCGCTCGCCGAAGTTCGGGCCTGCCCGGGCGTGCCTTCACACTCAGCGGGTCCGTGCGGCCTGTGGGCCCCGACAATGGTCCACGCCGGGCCGCCCTGGAGCTGGTCGGTCCAATCCGAATGCCACTGCCGGGCTTGTCGCGGACCCTAGTGCCGGCCGAACTCCGTGACCACATAGGCGGTGGTGGAGCCTGGTTCGATTTCGGTGCGCCCGGCGTCCTGGATGACAGGCCCGGCCGCGCGGCGCGCGCCCTTGCGGAATTCCCGGGCGCCCGCATGAACAATGCCGACCGGGAACCCGGCATCCGCCCACGCAGCCACGGCGGGCTGTCCGGCGTCGAGCAGCCAGGCAAACAGGGCATGGGCGGCCTGCGCGGCGGCCTTCCCGGTGGACATGTCCAGCGAGCCGTTGAGCACGATGGTTAGCGGCTGGGGCGGGAGGGGTTCGCCGTCGGGCAGCCGGGTGCCGGAAACCTGGAGCTTGGCCACCAGCTTTGGCATCGTATCGGCCGGCATGGGGGGCAGGCCTGCGGCGCGGGCGGCGCCCACCTCGGCCAGGGCGTGGTCGGGGAAGGCCGCCAGCACCTTGGCGAACATTTTCGCGTCCGCCCGGCGCACGGACTTCGCGAAGGCGCCTTCCGCCCAGGCGCGCCAATCGGGGTTGTCAGGCCCCAGCAGGTACGCCCGGACCGACGCCAGGGCGGCCGCGGCAATGCCGGCATCCTGGCCCGCCGGGTCCACCCGGTCCACGAGCAAAATGATGGGCTGGACCAGCTCGCGGGGCCTGCGTTCGGTAAATTCAGTCACCCGTCAAGACTATGCCGTGGGCGCGACAGGGGTTGCGCCGGAATTCGCCGCCGGATCGTATTGACGGCGGAAAATATAAGCGCTTACAGTGGTCCTTGACGGTGCGGCATGTCCACCGGAAAACACTTTTCGGAAAGGTCTGGTCCGCATCAATTGGTGATATCCCAGCGCGCCACCATCCAGGACGTCGCCCTGCTGTCGGGGCTGTCCATTTGCACTGTTTCACGGGCCCTGAGAAATCTGCCCAACGTCTCCGAAAAATCCCAGCAGCTGGTGGCGCAGGCGGCGGAGAAACTGGGCTACAAGGCATCCTCCGCCGCGGCACGGCTGGCCGGCGGGAGCACCGGCTCCGTGGCCATTGTTGCCCCGACGGCCACCTCCTGGTTCTTCGCACAGGCCGTGGAGGCCGCCGAAGAAGTGTTTGCCGACAGCGGGTGGGACCCCCTGCTAATCAGCCTGCGCAACAAGCCAAGCGTCCGCAAGCAGCTCTTTGGCGACTTGACCGCCCTGTCCCAGCGGGTGGACGGCGTGCTGCTGCTGAACGTGGACCTCGACGCCGATGAAATTGCCGCCCTCCATGCCTCCCCGCTGGCTGTGGTCAGCGTTGGCATGAGCCACGTGCCGTGGGACAACGTGGGGATCGATGACGAGCAGGCTGCCTGGACAGCCACCGGCCACCTGTTGGACCTGGGGCACTGGGACCTGGCCGTGCTCACGGGCCACGAAATGTCCGGGACGTCAGTGTGTTCCTCCCGGGACCGGCTGGCCGGATTCCACCGCGCCCTGGACTCCCATGACCTCACTGTCCACCCCGACCTGGTGGTGGCGGCCGGCTCCACCATTGAAGGCGGGCGCCGTGCCATGACGGAAATCCTGGCCAACCGTTCGCTGCCCACGGCGGTGTTCGCGGCCTGCGATGAGGCCGCGTTTGGCGCGCTCATGGCGCTGCGGGAGCACGGAAAGTCTGCGCCCCGGGACGTATCCGTGGTGGGCCTGGACGACCACCCCATGAGCTGGTTCATGGGGCTGAGCACTGTGGCCCAGCCCGTGGCAGACCAGGGCGCCTTCGCCGCCAACCTGATGTGTGAAAGGCTTCAGGATCCCCTCGTCCCGACTGAAGGGTCCCGGCATATGCTGGGAGTGAAGCTCATTGAACGCAAGACCACCCGCCGCAAGCGCTGAAGGAGCCGGAACCATGACTGAAAACACCAAACGCGACTGGACCACCGCCACTGCCCTTCTCTTTGACCTCGACGGCGTGCTGACCCCCACCGCCCTGGTCCACGAACTGGCGTGGCAGCAGCTCTTTGACGGCTATCTGGCACAGACGGGGCACCGCGGCTACAGCGGCAACGACTACTTCGACTTCATCGACGGCAAACCGCGCTTTGACGGCGTCCGGGACTTCCTAGCCTCGCGCGGGATCACCCTGCCGGAGGGGCCCCTGGACGACGACCCGGCCCACGACACCGTCCACGGGCTGGGCAACCGCAAGAACCTTGTGTTCAACTCCATCATCGCCTCCGACGGCGTGGCGCCCTACCCGGGGTCGGTGAGGTTCGTGGAAGCCGCACTGGCCCGCGGACTCAAGCTCGCCGTCGTCTCTTCCTCGCGGAACGCGCCCGCCGTGCTGAAGGCCGCCGGGCTCGACGGCGACTTCCCCGTGGTGGTGGACGGGCAGGTCGCGGCCAGGCACGGGCTGCCAGGCAAGCCGGACCACGCCACGTTCACGTACGCGGCGGAACTGCTGGGCGTGCCCACGCGCGACTGCATCGTGGTGGAGGACGCCGTCTCCGGCGTGCAGGCCGGCAGCTCGGGTGACTTCCGCGCCGTGATCGGCGTGGACCGCGGCGCCGGCCACCAGACACTGCTCGACGCCGGCGCCACCTTCGTGGTGGACGACCTCTCCGAGCTCCTCCCGACACCCTGACCGCAGCTTTTTCGAAGGAAAACCATCCCATGGCATTGATCAGCTCAGACCGCCGCCGCTTCCCCTGCGATCCGTGGAAGCTGGTGGAGGCGTCCCACAACCCCGACGACGACGGCACCATGGAAACGCTTATGGCGCTCGGCAACGGCCACCTGGGCATCCGCGGCTCGTACACCCTGGGCGGAAGCGGCGTGCTCCCCGGCACCTTCATCAACGGCTTTTATGAAACGTGGGACATCAAGCACGCCGAGAACGCCTACGGCTTTGCCCGCACGGGGCAGCGGATTGTCTACGTCCCCGACGCCAGCAACTTCACCGTCAGCATTGACGGCGAGCAGCTGTCGCTGGCGGAATCCGCGGTGCTGGAATACCGGCGCAGCATTGACTTTGCCTCGGGCATTTACGAATGCGCCGTCACCTGGGCGGCCCGCTCCGGGGCAACGGTGAAGACCAGGGTGCGCCGCGCCGTCGGCTTTGAGGCGCGCGGGCTGCTCGGCATTGAACTGGAGATTTCCGCGGACCGGGAGGTGTACGCGGACGTGGTGTCCGCCGTCGTCGACCGCCAGGACCAGCCGGCCAGCGACCAGGCACTCAGCGACCCGCGCCGCCCCGGCCGGCACGCCGACAGGATCCTGCAGCCGCTGCACCTGGAAGGCACGGACGGGACCTTGCACCTGGCATGGGAGACGGCGGCCTCGCACCAGCGCGTGGCCGTGGCCGTGGAACACCAGATCAACTCCGACGTCCAGCCGTTTGAAACGGTCGTGGCGCCGGACGAATCGACGGCCCGCTACGTCCTGGCGATTGAGCACGGCGAAACGTTCCGGCTGGCAAAAAGCGTCAGCTACGCCGTTGCCGGGGAGAGTGCTGCCGAGGACCGCGGCGAGGAACTGGCGGCAACCGCAGCCGCGGCGCTCATCAGCGTTGACGACATCTTCGCCGACAGCACGGCCCACTACCGGCAGTAT
>Ga0157370_10001555_pt1 | contig 28423 bp, 28 predicted proteins | sample C35metaG_FD_113463 | JGI IMG/M metagenome (GOLD analysis project Ga0157370, IMG submission 113463) | Corn rhizosphere microbial communities from Kellogg Biological Station, Michigan, USA - C3-5 metaG | ecosystem: Host-associated > Plants > Roots > Rhizosphere > Soil | place: USA: Michigan...
AGCCGGACGCGATCTCGAGCGGGCCGCTCAGCACGAACTGCCACACGAACAGGAAGGCCATGAGGCGCCCGACGCGCTCGGGGCCGAACGCCTCGCGCAGGTAGCCGAACGAGCCGCCGGATCCCGGCATGGCGGCGCCGAGCTCGCTCCAGACCATGCCGTCGCACACGACGATGACGAGCGCCACGATCCAGCCGAGCATGGCCTGTGGACCGCCGAGCGCCGACATGAGGAGCGGGATCGTGATGAAGGGGCCGACGCCGATCATGTTCGTCATGTTCAGCGCGGTCGCTGGCAGCAGACCGAAGCGGCGGGTGAGGCGGGGCGGTTCGCCGGCGGCGCTGTCGAGTGGAGCAGGAGTCGGGGCGCTCATTCTGAGCGAGGCAGATGAGCAAATAACACCCCGGTGTCAAGCCGGTGCTGGGCTCCGCCGGCATGCCGCTCTCGGACTATCTGCGCCGTGAGCTCGAGCGGGTGGGCGACCAGCTCACGCCCGATGAACTGCGCGAAGCGCTCGCGCGACTCGAGCCGGTCACCCCCTCCGAGTCCCCCGCCGCCGCCGTGCGCGCGCCCGATCAAGGCAACGCAATCGCGCGTGTTTCGAGCAGGTAATCCACCGGGACGTTGTCGTTGGTCCTGAACCACTCGTGCAGCGTCGCCGTGTATCTGCCCGGCGGAATCGAATGCACGATCATCGTGTACGTCGTCGAGCCTCCAGGGGCCATGCACGCGATCTTCGGTGCGGGGAACGAGAGCGTGATAATCAACCGACCATTCCGGAGTGCCGCGGCCGCGGATGCGGTGCTTCCACACGTCTGGCCCTGGACGACGGTGGCGATCACGCTGTCACCCGCGCCCGCGATCGACACGCTGCCCGGCACTGCGGCGCCGACGCTTGCAGTAAGGTCGATGGGGAGACCACTTGGCGGTTCAGTAACGCCCGAGCATGCAGCGATCGCCGGTGTCGCCAGAATCAACATCCAACGGAACAGTCGCATGGTTGTCTCCTGGCCCTGGCGGGTATGCGTGCGACGGACGGAGTGCGTGGCTATGGCGATTGCGGACATGCCGGTGCTCCGCCAGCCGAACGAGACCTCCGGGAGCTCAGTCGAGTGTGACGACAGTGGTCCATCCGATGAGTCGATTCTGACTCTCGGGACGGCTTTTGGGAAGACGCTGCGCCAGGGCCGACGGTGCTCTATCGTGAGCTCGGGAGCCGAGGAGATCCGGACGGGCAGGAGCGCGAGTCTGCAATGGCGCGCAGGAAAAATCACCCGGTGGTCGTTCAGGACGAATGCGCGGAAGACCTTTGCTACGGCATGGACGAGAACGGCGGGCGCGTGCACGAGGCGTTCGACGAACGCGTGGATCAATCCAACCCAAGCTCCTCGCAATGTCAGAGGACGTCGCTCAGTAACCTCAGTTCACCTGGTGAGATTCCCAAAGGTGGCGCGAATATTTCGCGCCCTATCCGGATCATCCTCTTGGGAGCCTACGATGCTCTACTCTGGGATCGACCTGCACAAGCGCGACCTGGTGATCGCGACGATGGACGCGGCTGGCCACTCTGTAGCAGCGAAGCGGATCAAGCCGAAAGGTCAGGCGGTACGTACGTATTTCGAGCAGTTCCCGCCTGAGTCAGAGCACCGGGCGGTCGTAGACGCTATGCGAAGCTGGTACTGGCTATGCGATGTGCTGCGCACGATGTCACCAACGACGCCTGTGATGCTCACGCTCGCCAATCCTGGCCGGCTCCGAGCGATCTCGGCAGCGGCTCGCTAGCCGCGGCGCGCTGATACGCCGGGCGCTACGCGGCGGCGTTGCAGGAGGAGCCGACGTGTGGAAGAAGTCACGCACGTCCGCGCTTCCCCTCAGGTACGCGTTCGAGCAAATCGGCAATAGAGCAATCGAGAACCTCGCAAAGAATGTCCAGCGTCTCGAGCTCGACGCGGCGCGGCTTGTTGTTATAGAGATCGTTAACCGTCGAGTACGCGAGGCCGGTTTGCGTCTGAAGATCCGTCTGCGTCATGCCCCGCTCAGCCAGCAACTCGCGCAATCGGAATCGCACTACCACGGCGGCCTCTGCAATTAGATATAGCCTAGAAACTATAGCCTAGGGGCTTGACAAATTATAGCCCCTGGGCTATAACCATACTAACAGAAAAGAGGCAGCGGTAACCCTGGAAAAGTTGGCCGACTGCCTCCCACAGCCCCGAAGGGCCGCAGTCGCAAGGTAGCGATTTCCGACCCTTCGGACAACCGGGAGGGAAGGGTGTACGCTCCGATCTATTTGTCACAGCCCGCCCCCAAGTCGCCGGAAGTCGAGGCCATCGAGCGGGCAATCATCGAGGCCGAAGGTTCGTATCACGTCGGCGGCCGGTACTTCGCGAATGACGCAGACGCGCGACAGGAACGCCGGAGAGTCGCCGAGCGCCGCGTTAGAGAAGTGCAACGGCGGGCGGGGTATGGCGGATGTTTTCGCGGGACGTGCGATGCAAGCGCCCGACCCCGTCTGTCAACGTTGGCAACACCGCGCGAGCGTCAACAGGTGGATGCCGGCGCTATGAATGCGTGCGTACACTGCACCGGGAAGCGCTCGCGGAAGTTGGTGCAAACCTCGCGAACGGAGTAGCAGACGGTGTGCTCGTTTCAGCCGCGCGAGTGAGTCGCGAAGTCGTTCCGACGTTGCGCGCTCTGGTGCAAGGGTTCCCGAGGCAGGTCGTCGTTGGGCTCGTCGCGAGTGTGCAACAACAGGAAGCCGTCGCAGCCTTGCTGATGTTCGGTCAGGCTGTAATTCGCGCTGTGGCCGATGTGCGCGCGGCTCACGGATGGAAGGAGCTTCGCGACTTGTTCGACTGCGGCAACCAGCCCGAGCCGTTCATTCGTCAGGCTCTCGCCGTCGTCCTCTGTGACATCGGGGATACGGAAACGGAGGACGACGGTCGCAACGAATTCTTTTCGACTCGTGTTCTCTCCGCGAAGTCACGAGCGCGAAGGATCTCGCGAATCGTCTTGCCGTGCATCCATCAACGTTGATGAGTCGGTTTTTCCGCGTCTCGCTCCCGTCGCCAAAGCAGAACGTCGCGTACGCTCGACTAGTCTGGGCGGCGTACGTCGGCGAGTCGCGCGCGATGATCATCGCCGTCATTGCCAACTGGTGATCCAACGCCGTCACCGGATGACCGGGCCGTTACCCAGCAACTTATTGCGGCTGGGAAGCTACTCGATATCCCGGTGGTGGATCACGTCATCATCGGTCGAGGGCGGTACACCAATTTCCCGGAGGCAGGCCTTCTATGATGACGATGAACGCAACCGCACGTGTCAGAACTCGGCCGTGCGAGAGAATCGACAAGAGGGACGGGCGACCGAAGCTCGTCACGGTTTGGGTTCACGTCGATTCCCGCTTGGACGGCTATATGTCACGCCCGGTACGCTGGCGCTACTCGAGGAAATCCGTGGCGCCGGAAGGCCGAATTCCGTGCAAGTCGCCGCGCGGTCCGATGACCCTATGACTCTCGTGCTTCCGTACGTTCAGAGGCATTCGTCGGGAGATTGGGGGACGTTGCCATAGAAGACTGGAATGCCAACGATGAAGCACTGGCATTCAGAGCGCGGCTGCTCTCGGCGTATCAATTCGAGACGCAGGGACGGCTTTGGATCATCACGGAGGCTGACCGCAGCGCAACCACAGTCTTATTGCCCTACGAGTACTGACCTTCGGACCAAGCTCGAACGAGAGTTTTGACAGACTCTTGTTCGAGTTACGTTTGGCGGCTCTGTCAACCCGCGGCGCGGGCTTGCAATGCGTCGGCTGAATCGGTGAGACGTGGTTCCCCAGTTCCGCGTCGCGTTCCAAGTGGCTGCGATTTGCGCGAACGTTCGGAACTGACGGGCACCGATTCTAGCCCAATTAGAAACGCGTCGCGCTTGTTCACGAACGGCCGTAAGAGGTCGCGGAGTTGATCAGCATCCAAGCCTGCGAGGCACTCGCGAACGATGGTCCCGCGACGCTGATCCTCCGACTGTACGAGTCGTTTTCGTTCCTGTTCGAGACCGATGGAGTTCTTTTCTGATTTAGGGCGCGACATGTGCTGCTCCATAAGGTTGTCGTCCGAAGTACTCGACGATCTCGAGAGCTGTTCGCGCTGCTGGGATCGGCCGCCGACGTTCGGCAACAGTTCGCCGAGGACGTTGCGATGAGATATCTCCGTCTTTACTGATGGCGTTTGGGCAAGCTAGTGGAGAGATATCTCGCTGCTAGGAGGCCGGTCGCCAGCAACTTCGGGGGGCAAAGGAATGATGCTCGCGCGGCCTCTGTCCGTCGAACTAAGCTGAGGTTAGCACACGCATTTCGAGGTTGATTCTGATGACCGCTCTATTCAAACAGACGCCCGAAAAACCAACAGCGTACCCCGTTGTTGCCGCCGACACCTTCATCCTTGCCACGCGAGAAACTGGTTACAGAAGTACCGCTGCTGCCGTCGCTGAACTGATCGACAACTCCTTGCAGGCACATGCCTCGCGAGTCGACGTATGCGTCCACGCGCATCGTGAGAACCGGGGTATCGGGATCGCTGTTCTCGACGACGGCGATGGGATGAGCCCAGAGAACATTCAGCGCGCTCTCCAATTTGGGGGATCGGAGCGTTTCAACAGCCGAGAGGGGTTTGGCCGTTTTGGAATGGGTCTGCCGAATAGTTCGCTGAGTCAGGCTCCGCGAGTCGAGGTGTACAGCTGGCGGAGAGATAGCCCACCTCACTTTACCTTCCTCGACGTCGACGACATTGCAAAGGGACGCTGCGAGAGCGTTCCGCGAGCCACCGCTGCCGCGCTACCCGAATGGGCCGCAAGGCGCGCCGGAAAGTCAGGGACGCTTGTGGTCTGGCCAAGATGTGACAGGCTCGGATACCGTCGAATATCAACGGTTTCTGCCAAGCTTGGGAGGGAACTCGGGCGCATCTACCGTTTTTCCCTTTGGCAAGGGGTGCGCATCACCGTCAACGGTGATAACGTTGAACCGATCGACCCCCTTCTTTGTCGAAACCCGAGCCGGATGTCTGGCGCGGAGCCGGTCGGCGACCCGCTCAGATACGAGATCCGGGCTCCCGGGAATCCGGCTGTCGCGTCGGTGATATCCGTGCGTTTCTCGCTGCTGCCTGTGGCCGCGTGGGCGCAACGATCTAACCCAGAAAAGCAGCTTCTTGGAATTACCGGCAGGGCCGGTGTCTCAGTCGTGAGAGCCGGTCGCGAGATCGATTACGGCTGGTATTTGATGGGTCAAAAACGCAAGGAGAACTACGACGATTGGTGGAGATGCGAGATCGCGTTTGATCCGGAGTTAGACGAGTATTTTCGAGTCACACATAGCAAGCAAGGCGTATTTCCCCACCCGAAACTGGTCGAAATGATCGGGCCAGACCTCGAACAGATGGCGCGCCTTCTCAACATGCGCGTGCGTTCGGAATTTCGTCGCATTTCGGCGGGAGCCGGCGGCAGTCAATTCAGCGTACAGACCCTGAAGCGTAAGCGGCGCGAGCCTTCTTTACCAAAGATGCGTGCCCCCCTTAACGCGACGCGCCGTGAGCAACTTCTTCCCCCACTTCGACGATCCGTCAGACGGTACATCTTGCGAACAGCCGCCCTTTCTTCCAGCCGATTCTTTACTGTCGAGCAAGAGGGCGACACTGCAGTGGTGACGTTGAACTCAGATCATCCTTTTCATGAATTCGTGTACCGACCTGAATCGGAAAACGGTCAACAGGATCAGTTCCGCCTGGAATGCATCGTCCTAGCTGCTGCGCGCGCCGAATTGGCCCAACGCGGCTCACGCGCGCTGACCGACGACTACGTCGAGGCGTGGAGTGACGCCCTCGCTGTTTTTCTGAAGGCCCGATGATGGGTGGTCACGGTCAGTTGCCATTCGGTGCGCCCGATGCGTTGCGAACTCTCGTGCAGGTAGCCGCGGACGCTCGCACCTCTGCGGAGCCGCAGCGAAAACAATTAGCCGTCAGGAGTCGCGAAACGCCAATCGAGCCTGCATGGATTTGGTTTGATCGGGACGTTCAGCTCAGCCCAAACGCCCGGCGCCTTCTACGACGCTTCGCGCGTATGATCGTCAAGAAAAACGGCGCTGCGGGATCACCAGCCGCCGCGGTAATCAACCTCGATCATCGGGCGAAGCAAAAGCGTCTATCGAGCGTCCAACGCCAGCGCCTACGAGTAAGCGGTTCAGTCCTGTCGGATCTCACAGAGCATGGCTGGCGTGTTCGCCTTACACGACGTGCGATCGAGGTTGCGTCGCCCCTCGAAGCCAGTTCACCCGAAGCCGAAAAGGAACGCGTCCGGCGTGCCCACCTCATTGAGCGCGACAATCAAATAGCGCAGCCGGCAACGCTGCGCTTCATTCATTCGATGGAGCGGCGGCGTCTCACGAAGAATGGTTGGAAGTCGATTTTTTCATTGATGCGTGACGGCCGTGACTTCGCTGCCCAATTGGATGCGATCCGGACCTTAGCGCATGAAGACGAAGCTGCCTCTGCGGAGGCGGTTCGCGCGTCTATCGACCCGTACGTTCAAGTCATTAGCCCGGGCGAAGTCGATCAGTTCACCGGGTTGAAGCTGATGCACATCTGGCGATACTTCCGTCACACTTGGTCGACAACCTATCAGAGCACACCGGGGCGAAGACTCTTTATCCTGATTCGGGACCGGGCAGCGCCCGATCACCCAGTTGTTGGTATCGGTGCCGTTGGCAGCGCGATCGTGCAGATGTCAGAGCGCGACCGCTGGATCGGCTGGAATTCTGAGACCTTTCTCGCCGATCTTGAAAGGCAGCCGTCGACCCGATGGGCAAAGTGGTTGGTATCGTCGCTGTCTACCTTGATCGACTCCATTTATACGCGCGACTTCATCCGTTCTCGCGTGTTAACAGCAAAGGAATTAGAGCACCCAGTCGACGAGACGCTTGCGCGTCTCCGATCAGTTGCGAAGCGATCGAAGAAGGCGCACCGACTATTTGCCCACGTTGGCAAGCATAAAGTCGGAACCCGATCCAAAACTAAAGGAAAAAAGGCGCGCTCACCGGATTGGCGGAAGCAGGCCGTGACCTATCTCTTCCAAGCCAAGCGTGCGTCCACGCTTGCTGACCTGCTTGACGTACGGCGGCGCCTCATCACGAGCGGATTCGCACACGCCACCCCGACCACGTTGCGCGAAAGTCTGACCAAACCATCTATCAGGCGCGCAATTCAAACCGTCCTACGACACATGCGCGCCGTTCATGTCGGGGTGGACATGCTCGACATAACTGTGTGCGGAGCAATTGCCCCGTACCGACCGTTGCTGGGTGGCAAACTCGTTTCTCTTCTAATGGCCAGTCCCGAGTTGGTGCGTGCATATCAAAAGCGATATCGAAATGCCGAGAGCGTTATTGCTTCCTCTATGGCGGGACGATCGGTGCGACGCCGACCCCGCCTCGTTCTCCTTGGTACGACGAGTCTGTACGGTGTTGCGTCCAGCCAGTATAACAGGTTGGTGGTGCCCGCCAGTGTTCTGAAATCCGAGATGCCGCTGGAGTATGTGCGCCTCGGTCACACGGCGGGCTTCGGATCCTACCATTTTTCGCGCGAAACGATGGCCCAACTCGAGGTAGTCTCCGCGCAGGCGCGTCGGGGGCGCGAGGTAAACAGTATCTTCGGGGAGGGGGTCAATCCGAAGCTTAGAAAGGTCCGCGCGGCGCTCGACTTTATCGGGCTTCCGTCCGACGAACTTCTTCAGCATGGAAGCCCGCGACTGATCTATGCTGTGCCGTTAGCAACCAACTTTAGGGAAGTTCTGCTTGGCTCAGAAATGCGTCCGAAGTATCTGCTCCACCCGAGTCGTTCAATTGAAGGGACGCAAACTTTGATCGACTACTGGAGCCGGCGATGGTTGGTGCCTCGGATCGGGCGTCCCGGCGTGCTGGACGCGGTTCGGGGCAATTCATTGGTCTATCCCATCCAGCATGCAGCGCGTGTCCAGCGAACGACCAGTGCCACAGACGCGGCAGGCGCCGGTTCACCCGAGCCCGCCCCATAGCGGAAGCGTTGTCACAGGGCTCAACTACCTTGGAAGCCAATGAACGGAGTGTTCAGTCGACTTAACTCGGCCGGCACCGTATGGACTTCATTGGATGGCTAGCTGAAATGACTGTATTTGGCGCGGATCGACTTGAAAATCAGGGACTTACAGACGGCGGAGGAGGCCAATCTGGCGGCTTTGACCGGATGCGTCATGACGCGAGCCTGGAATCCTGGCAGGCGCGGCTCTCCTCCCATTTCACGGCGCTAGGGGCGAACCGGCGGTCGTCCGGTTGGCCATTGTTTGCGCTCGAGCACGGTCTCGATGAAGCGGACCGGCAGAGTCTGAGCAACGCGATTCGATCAGTGCGCAATATCGACGACTCGCTCAACGCGTCGCCAATTCCTTGGGTCGTGTATGCCGCCGAGGTCGGATATCGGTATTCAGGCGAGGAGTATTGGTACACGTTCAAGTCCGAAACACCGAAGTGGCCGGACACCCAGAGAGACCGGGGCCGAATCCGTAACGCGTTTCGCGCCTTCTCGCGTCACTACGTCGGCGCCGAGCCGAGCGGCGCGTGGGCTGACCATTTCGGGATTATTGCCTGGCCAATTACGCACAGCATCCTTCCGCGAGATCTGCAGCGTCAGTTAGCTGAGGTTCTGTTCTACGCTCGGCTGAGCTTTCGAGCCGAGACATTCGCGTCCGCGGAGATACTCGGTGATCACCTGCGCGCGCTCGGCGGAGGCGCGTCATCACGATTCCGGGAATTCGCAAAGGACAGCGCGCTGCTCGGGCAGATAGCCTTGGCGCTGTTACTTCACGAAGATGGGCAGGGAGCGACTGGCGATTCAATCGCTTCGGCTTTGCTTCACGCGCCGACCCTTGGGCGAATTATCTCGGACCTGAACGGGGAGCGAGACGCGCGCGACTGGTTAATTGAGGCGCGAACTGCAGCGCGTTTTCGCGTTCGGGGTCTTGGGCGGATACCGCTGCGAGTTCGCGAGACACCACCTGAGGCGAATGCACTACAGTACGGCTCACGATGGCCGACTGCGGCGGTGCGACTCGTAAGCCGACCGCGTTTTGCCCTTCGGAAAGGCCTCGACGGCAGGTGGTATGTGTGGGCGCAGTTTCCCAATCTGTCGCCGCTGCTAGGCCTAATGCCGCGTGCACGAGACGTATTGGCGCGCGCTCAGGGCCAGGTCGGACAGAATGGCGGGCCAAGGTTGGCTGCTGGCCGGATCTTGTCTGAGTCATGGCCCTCGGTTCGGCTAGCTACCTGGCCCGTCTCAACATCGAGTCTTCTTCACTTCGACGGCGCTCCTCCGGAACTGCGGGCTCTGCTCGAGGCGTCATTTGGAATTCCGCCGGGCGACGATTGGCTATTCTTGATCGGCGCGGACGGCCAAGCGCGGGAGCTTACGACGCGCATTGTGCGGGCCGGCGAATCCTACCTGCTGCTGCAGCGGACGAAAACCGAGAAGCCCGCAGGTGGCTTAGTACCTACGGAGATCGCCTGCATAGGCGTATACGCTCTTCGCATCGATGTTCCGCTTCGAGTTACGGACGCACTCGTCGACGTATTGAGCGTTCTCGGCCTCGAGGTTGCGCGCACTTTTGAGGTCTGGCCCTCGGGGCTGCCCGTCCCTGACTGGAGCGGTGACGGCTCGGCCGAAGTTCTCGCCGGTGAGCCTCTGATACTGGCGATCCGTTCCGAGCGCTCCCTGGCGGCGGTCGAGATTGCAATCGATGGCCACAACGCGACACAACTTCGAATCGATAACAGTGACGACGATGAGTGTGTATTCGTGGTGGTGCCGGCGCTGTCTGACGGTAGGCATACTATCGTAGTCTCTGCCGAGACAGTCGAAGATCTTGACACACACGATCGATTAAATCGCTCAGCACGAGAATCCGCGAATCGTGATTTGCGGGGCGCGTTGAATCTTCTCGTACGAACGCCGCGATCTTCAGGCGAAGGGGGTGAAACGGGAGCAATGTCATTTGCGATTCAGCCCCGAGCTCCGAGCCTTGAAGACCTGTGGGAGGATCGCTGTGACCTGCACGTGGCCGTGCCGGGCGCACAATCGATCGGATGTCACGTCGCGCTTACCGCAAAGGGATCATCTACTCCCATCTTGACGCGGAACTTTCGCTTGGCGTCTCCCATCACGACCGCATCATGGCGCGCCGCCTTCGGCCATGCTCGCGAGGCGATGGCGGAGGCGTATGACGAGTCCCATGCGTGCAGCCTCGGGTTCAATGCTGGGTCCCTCGGTTGTGCGCGGGTCACGGCTGAGCGCGATTTCACGCCGTTGCGGTGGGTAGTTCACGATGGCGGTGCCAAGGTAGTACTTCTCGATGCGGGTGATCAGGACGTCACCATCGCGGTCTTTGACGTTCAATCTCCAAACATTTCGCGGCCCGTCGATGTCGATGCTGCAACGTCAGGCCTGACGGTACCGAACGGTGGCGCGCTCTTTTCCGCCGTTTCCGCGTCGGCGTCAGTCGGGGTTATCGCCGTGCCCAAGCAGCGAATTGCATCGTTGGCCGACCTGGCTCGATCGCCGGAAGTTCCGACGTGTTCGAAAGACGCTGCTTCTTTGGAGCGACTTGTTCGTCTCGCCGCGACGTGGGAAGGCGCGCGGCTTGGATCGACGTCGATCACGTCGCAGCGGCGGGACTCTGCGGTGAAGGCGCTCCGTGCGTGTGTGATCGGCACAATCGCTGGTGAGCGGTGGACGACAGCTGAAACGGAGTTCGCAGCACCCCGCGGTCGAGCGGTGACGCTGGATTCCATCCGCAACTTCGTTACGACCAAACCCGACGAACGTGGTATCGTGTCCGTCTTGTTTGAACGTGCCGAAGAATTTGTAGGAGTTTCGTCGACGGAGCGCGAGGCAATCTTTGCGGAAATCATCGGAGCGTTCATAAGAGGACCGGACGTCCGGAGAGTCGCATCGTTCGCATTCCGAATAGCAACCAGTGCATCTAGAGCCGTAATGCGGGTTGAAAACGATGATTCGTTTGGCGGTCCTTTCGACTCGTCTATGTCGCCGCTTTCAGTTCGCGATGGTCTGAGCGGACTCCTCGCGTTGCCGGTTACCCTGCGCGCCGCTCGAATGGCGGTCATGCTAGTCGCGCAAATCGGTAGTCGGGTAGGCAACAGCACTGAGGCCAACTATGCTCGGCAATCGACGTGGCGCGCCCAGGGGCGACCATGACAACAGCTGGAATGCGTACCGCTGGGGAATCCAACTTCGCAACGCATCCATTCCTCGCGTCGAGAGAGCAAGTGCAGGCGTCCGCTGTGGGTTCGATAGGCCTCGACGCCGAACTTCTCGATCTCGATGCTCCTGAGGCGCTCGCAGCTCTCATCAGGAGAGCCGCTGGTTTCGCAGCCCCATGCGCTCCGAAAACGCTTCGCGAGAACACTCTCCGAGCCCTACGCGGCGTGACGATTCCGGCCGTGCGTGACGCCGAGGCGGCGGGGGAGCGTTGGTCGGAACTCCGCGACCGACTCGACGAGGCGGTCGAGTCGCTTATCTCCTACGGGGATCTCCTTGAGCTTCCATCGCAGGAAGACGAGTTGGGTCGATTGCTCTATCTCGCACCCCCGAGCTTTGTCCGTGTATCCGCGCGGGCGTTTTTTCTCATCGGCGGGCGCCCAGACGCAGTCGACATTCTCCCTTCCGAACTTCGCTCGCGCGTGGAGCATGTGAGTCATACGCGACGACTGATCGAGAACGATGATGAGGGTCTCGATGACCGCTTGTTGGGCTATGGCCTTATAGAGGTCCCGAGCCGACTCTGGCTCACTCCTCCGCGCGTCGAGTCACCAGATATGGCGCTTCAGCGTGCTGCATCTCTATTGGTTTCGCGGCCGACGCGAGGCGAAGTTGCTGGGCTTGAAATTCTCGATGGCACTCAGTCACCCACCTACTATCGCGGGCGCTGGCGCTCTCCGCACCGAGACTCCGGTCGTTTCATCGCACGGCGCGAGCAATCCTACGGTGCTGATCTGTGGTCATACGTTGAGTTGCGCGATGGGGCGGTGACGCATCTTGTCGATTTGCCAACTGACACCAGGACGCCCGACGCATGCGGGTGCGATGAGGCGTGGCAGCTTCAAATGGCGATTGATGCGACGAACGGTCGACCACAACGGTTTCGTCTACGGACGGCGCCGCCCAATGGGACAACCATCGTCGACTTCTTCTTACCCATCCCGCGATGGGCACGCAGAAAGTTCGACGCTCTCGGGGAGAAGGTGACACCTGTCAAGTGCTTGCTTTCGTATAAGTTTGCTCATGCAATTGCCGACGTTGCGATAGAATGTGTAACTGGAGAACTGTGGCTTTCAGAATCGAGCGCTCCTAAGACGTAGTTATGTGCAAGCCTGCCGAGAAGAGGAAGAATTGAATGACAGTTGCACCGAAGCCGGAGGCGGCTGTTGCGCGACCAGTCGGTGATCTGGACGACTCGCCGCGCGCCGTCGACCGTGCACTAGCTCTTACGGTCGATGAAACCGTGAGGGATCTACATCGGGCGCTTCGAGACTACATCGAGGCGACGTACCACTTGAGCCACCCCGCGTTAGTTCGCGAGCGCGCCGCCCTCCTCAATGATCCCGGGGTCATTGCACAGCGTCCGTTTTTCGAGAGCACGCCGCGATATCGCAAGACACGTCGATTCCGTGAAATCTCAGGACTGCATCCCGAGGTCATGCAGCTGTTCGAGTCACTGAGTAAGCGCGGAAGCGGCGGGAATGCTGGTCTCAAGCGGATTCTCTTCGACCCTCCGTACGAACATCAGGCTCTCGCAGTTGAAACGGCACTTGTAGGCCGGAAAGGGCAGAGCGGGGCGGCGCGTTCCGATCTTGTCGTGATGACAGGTACTGGCTCCGGTAAGACAGAGTCGTTCCTCCTTCCCATACTCGGAAAGCTCGTTCGCGAAGCGGTAACGAACGGCGCTGCTTTTGGCGAGCAGCACGCAGTCCGTGCGCTAGTTCTGTATCCGATGAACGCACTGGTCAATGATCAGCTTGCGCGCATGCGACTTCTGTTCAATGACCCGCGAGTTGTTGCCGCGTTTCAGCGGCTCGCAGGGCGCCCGGCGCGATTCGCTCGCTATACGAGCCGCACGCTATATCCAGGTGTGCGCCGCGAGGACCGCGACAAAACTCGGCTGAAACCGATTGGCGACTACTACGTCGCGAAACTGGAACAACCCGAAGCGCAGGCTCTGGTTCGCGAGCTGCGCGAGCGTGGCAAATGGCCGGCTAAGCCGGATCTGCGCGCATGGTACGGCGCCCCGTATAGCCGCTGGCGTAAGGACGGAGAATTCCTGCGCTGCAATACGCTACCGGATGACGCCGAACTTCTTACAAGGCATGAAGTCCACGTCGCGCCGCCCGACGTGTTGATTACGAACTATTCGATGCTCGAGTACATGCTGATGCGCCCGCTCGAGCGCCCTGTTTTCGATCATACGAGAGCGTGGCTCGCTGCCAATCCCCACGAGAAGTTCCTCTTGGTTCTTGATGAGGCGCACCTGTATCGAGGCGCCGGGGGAACTGAGGTCGCCCTTCTGATTCGCCGCCTTCGCGCTCGCCTGAGCGTGTCAGCCGAGCGTGTCCAAGTGATATGCACATCTGCGAGCTTCTCCGACATGTCGGCGGCCGCAGAATTTGCTGCGCAACTAACGGGAAAACAGCCCGCCGGATTCGAGGTCGTCACTGGCGGACTAGACCTACGAGTCCCGGACGGGTCGGCGAAGCCTGATGAGGCGACAATGCTCGCCGAAATCGACCTGAGGGCGTTCTACGCGGCGACGACCCCGCAGAGCCGTACCGCTCCTATTCACAGTTTTCTGATATCGCGCGGAATCGCGCCGGAGCGCGTTGAGGGCGATCAACCCGCCACGCTTGGTGATCTGGAGGCGATCCTGTTTGACGCGCTGAAGGAGTTTGCGCCCCTAAATCGCTTAATCAACCTGACCATGAGACAGGCGCGGTCGCTAGACGAACTCAAACTTGCGCTCTTTCCCGATATGGAGTCCGCGCTTGCAGAGCGAGCAACTACGGCGCTAATGACCTTGGGCAGCACGGCGCGGTCCGACCCGAGCGAACCTGGTTTGCTGCCGTGCCGCGTGCATGCGTTTTTCCGCGGCTTGCCGGGGTTATGGGTATGTATGGATCCGAATTGTGCGGCGCTGTCCGATGCATCGCGTTCGGGCGATCCACGTCCCTGCGGCAAACTTTACGCACAGCCACGCGACCGGTGTGAGTGCGGCGCTCAAGTATTGGAGCTGTTCACATGCCGTCATTGCGGAACCGCATATGGGCGTGCCTATACCGACGACGTCGAGCAGCCGACCTATCTGTGGGGGGAGGGCGGTCAAGCGTTTCGGGATGAAGCCGGAATGGTTCACGAGTTTCATCCAATCGATCTACTCCTCGAAACTCCTAGGGAGGAAGTAGAGCGAGCGGACTACAACGTTGTTACAGGGCGGCTGAACGCAGCAACAGGGCCACGCACGCGGGCAGTGTATCTGAGGAAGGACCGTAGAGTAAGTGCTGCCCAAGAGGACGAAGATGACAACGGCGGAGCGAATGCTGGGGATTTGGGAGAGTTTAAGCCGTGTGGCGTCTGCCGCGGCCGTGCCGGGTTTGGGCATTCTGCCGTGCAGGATCATCAGACCAAGGGAGATCAACCGTTTCAGGCGCTAGTCGCGCGTCAACTACAGGTTCAACCTCCTGCCCCGAAGCCGGCGACGGCACTCGCTCCGCATCGAGGCCGCAAAGTTCTGATTTTCTCGGATTCGCGCCAGACGGCAGCTCGCCTTGCGCCGAACATTCAGGATTACTCAATGCGCGACGTCCTGCGTCCGTTGGCCGTCGCCGGTTTTGCGCGGCTGCAACGCATTGATGCTCTGCGCCCGCGACTCTCACTCGACGACCTCTATCTTGCTGTTTTGATCGCCGCAAAGGAACTCGGCGTGCGGTTACGTCCAGAACTTCGGTTTGGCGAGAGCTTCGAGGTCGAGCGTCAGGTTGAGGCAGCCGTCAATGAAGGCGCACTTAACGATCCTACGGAGGCTATGGCTCTTTGGGGCGACGTCGCCCGTGCCGTGCCTCCAGAGTCCGTGTTGCGCGGAATATATAAAGTCTTAACAGATCGATTCTTGGGTTTCGAAGCTCTCGCGCTAGCGTCCGTGCGGGAGCGCGCAAAACATGAAGAGGCGATTGCCGCATTCCCGGCGATCGGTTCTAGTTTCGTGACCCCAGCTCAGAAACTCGCCCTGGTGCGGACATGGTTGGCATCATGGGTCGCAGAAGGCGTAGCCATCTATGGCATGCCCGAGCAGTGGATGCAAACGCAAGTGGGAACTCACCGGGGCAGGTTCAAGGCAGTCGAACGGTTGCTCAGCGAGAAGTCAGCAGTTACGGCGTTCAATCGCGACTGGCTTCCGCGACTGGTTAAGCTGTTTGCCACTCGAGCCGGAGGAACGACGGCAAAGCCGCAGTATAGACTCCGTGGTTCAGAGTTGTCACTGATGATCTTCGGAGATTGGGAGTACTGTCGCTTGTGCCGCGGCGTACAGCGGCCGTGGCCAGGTGAGGCACGCTGTAGGCACTGCGGATCGCCCGAGGTCCGGCCCGTTGATCCAGATTTCGATCCCGTGTTCGTCGCGCGCAAGGGCTACTATCGGCAGAGCACGATTGACGCGCTCGCTGGCGAACCGCCGCTAGCCCTGATCGCGGCCGAGCACACAGCGCAAATCGGCACTGCACAGGCGCAGGAAATCTACTCGAAAGCTGAGGAGCACGAACTTCTGTTTCAGGATGTCGAACTCGGCGCAGACGAACACGGAAAGGAACATCCGGCTATCGACGTCTTGTCATGCACGACTACGATGGAGGTCGGTATCGATATTGGATCACTGTCAGGCGTTGCGTTGCGGAACATGCCTCCGACCCGAGCGAACTATCAGCAACGGGCCGGCCGGGCCGGCCGCCGCGGCAACGCTATCGCAACTGTGATTGCCATGGCCAGCTCGGACAGCCACGACGAGCATTTCTTCGCGAACCCGGAGGGGTTGGTAACAGGGCGAGTAGATGATCCCACCCTCGCTCTCGATAACGAGGACATTGCGCGCCGTCATGTCACGGCGTTCCTCCTTCAGCGATATCATTGTGCGCGTCTCCCACAGATCGCGCCGGAGGACCAGCCGCAACTGTTTGAGGTGCTGGGGAGCGTGCATTCCTTTCGTGACCCGCGGTCGACGTTGAATCGGGTTGACTTCGAAGCATGGTTGGCCGCAAATGAGGCAGGACTTCGCGCAGAGATTGATGGATGGCTCCCGGCCGAACTAAGCGCCGAGTCGCGGGGCCGACTTCTTGTCAACTTCGTTAAGGCCACTCTGTACGCGCTGGACGTCGCTCTGACTGGCGATGCCGGTACTGGCCCGGAAGCATCGTCGGCTGACGGCGAGTTGTCTGTCGGAGGAAACGATGCGTAAACGCAGCCGAACCCCGAGCGCCGGCGCGACATCTGCCGACGACAACGGCGCGAATCCGGAAGCCGCAATCGCTCAGACGCCAGACGACGTTGCACACCTCTCACGCGAAGTTCCGGCTGAGGTTGGGGAAGAACGCCCGGCGCTCGATACATCTCAAGAGAATTTGCTAGATCGGCTTCTGTACAAGGGAGTACTTCCTCGCTACGCGTTTCCGACGGACGTCGCGACGTTCTATGTCTTTGACCTCGGAAACACTAGCGGTCCAATTCCGGCGTTCAAGTTCACTCCTTCCCAGGGTCTTGCTGTGGCTCTGTCGCAATATGCGCCCGGTAAGGAAGTTTGGATCGCGAACAAACGATACACTTCTGGTGCGCTCTATTCGCCAATTAAGGGCGAGCGTTCGCGCGCGTGGCAAACCCGGCGGTTGTATTACGAGTGCACGAATTGTCACTATGCGCGGACCGAGAGCTTGGCGGAGGGACATCGAGGGGAACGACTCGACTGTCCAGCGTGCGGAGCTCGTGACGCATTCGGAGAAGCACGTTACTGGATTCGACCGCCAGGATTTGCACATCCGGTTTACATCAATGAAGAGACTTCGCCCGACGATCAACCAGCGCGCAGCTACGCGACGCGCGCAAAGCTAGAGGCTCCAGCTCCGGCGGATGACGCCGCATGGATCGACGTTACGCCGCGTGTGCGACGTCACTACATGCGCGAGACGTTGTTGGTGACAAACATGGGCCCGCTGCACGACGGTTATAGTTATTGCACCCTCTGTGGACGCATTGAGCCGTCCGCTGCGAAGAGCGGACAACTTTCTGGTTCGCACAGGAAGCCATATCCCGATGAGCGTAGTCCAGAATGTCCCGCCGCGCGGACAACACACGGGATCTGCCTCGGGATGGACTTCATCACGGACATCCTCCTGCTTGGTCTCCGTGTCGACCATCCGATTCGGCTCGCACCAGGCTTCCTCCCAACCGAAGTCGCTATGCGAACGCTGAGCGAGGCGCTGGCTCGTGCAGCTTGCGACGTACTTGATCTTGAGCCAGGGGAAGTGCAAGCCGACTTCCGCGCCGCACTTACTGCAGAGGGACAGAGCGGCCTGGAGGCAGAGGTTTACTTGTACGACACTCTTCCAGGCGGCGCCGGCTTTGCCAGGCTCGCCGGTGAACGCGTGGCGGAGGTGCTCGACACGGCGCTTCGCGCCCAAACGGGTTGTGACTGTGACGTGTCGTGTTACAAATGTCTACGAAGTTTTAAGAACAAGTTTGAGCACGATCGATTGGATCGCCACGTCGGCGCCGACTTACTGCGTTACTTGATCGAGGGCACGCGACCTATTCTTGCCCCCACACGCGCCGAACGAGCACGTGAAGCTCTCGTGGAAGATTTGCGTCGGCAAGCCGGCTCCAGCCTGACCGTCGAATGTGATACAACAATCGAGGTTCCAACCATCGGCGAAGTGCTATTGCCGATCGTCGTGCGCAGCAGCAGCGGCCAACAGCGCATCTTGTGCATTACTCATCCGCTCACCGCGTCCACGCCTTCCGACGAACGACTCGAAGCAGTGTCCGAATATACTGCGCTTGTGCTCGAGCCGGTTCACGAGTTCAAGGTGCGGCGGAACCTTCCGCGTGTCACTCGCGATGTTCTCTCGGCGTTCGGAGTAACGACGTGACTGAACGGTCGCCCGAAGCAGGGGAGCAGAACGACAATCGTGTGGAGATTTGGACGGTCCAGGAGCCAGACTCGTGGCCGACTTTTCCATCAGTGATGAGTTACTCAGTATTGCGTGATATCGAGACCTGCCCGCGAAGATGGAGCTTGCGCCGCGCTGACTACTCGGGCTGCTGGAATGGCCGCGGCTATCCCGGCGCTCCCGCATTTGGCACGATAGAAGGGCAGCTCGTGCACGCATCCCTCGAGCGGATTGTGAAGACCGCGGGCGCCGTCGAAGACGCCCGCGACACGAAAGGCGACGGACACAATGCGAGCGATCTTGCGTCCGCCCACAAGCCGATTCACGATGTGATCGAATCATTGCGTCGCCTCGGCGGTATCACGCCTGTACTTTCCGCCGAACTAGCTACTCTTGTGACGACGTGGAAATCAAATCCGCGAATGCGTCATCGAGTGCGTGAATGGGAGGCAGAGTTACAACGTCGACTGCCGACTTTGCGGCAGCGCGTACAGACGATGCTCTCCAATGCTACGGTTTCGTCCACCTCGCGTAACCAAACGACAGCCGTCTCGAAATCGGCTGATGACGGCCCTGGCAGCGGGAGCACGAAGCGACAGCCGCTGGGTGCGGGACTCTTCGCGGAGGTATCGCTCAATCACTTGGAGCTGGGCTGGTATGGAAAAGCCGATCTGCTCGGCGTGGATGTTCCGCTGCGCCTCGTCGAATCGACCGGTGAAACGGGATGCACGATAACCGACTTCAAAACCGGTGTACAAAAAGACGATCATGCGCTTCAACTGCGTATCTATGCGCTATTGTGGGCCCGCGATCGCGCAATTAATCCGTCGGGACGTCGCGCAAAGAGGCTGACGATCGTATACCCGGCGTCAGTCATTCCGGTTGCACCGCCAGAGGGCGAGGCGGCATTGACCGATCTGGAGTCGGAACTGCGATCACGAACAAACCTCGCGAAACTGGCGATAGGCAAGTCGCCGCCCGAGGCTCGGCCTTCGTGCGATGCGTGCGAGTGGTGCGACGTGAAGCACATGTGCGACGTGTTCTGGAGCGGAGCACTTGCCGGAGTCACTTCGCTGTCAACTAATCAAAACCATCTTTGCGACGCCGAGGTACGAGTAGTTAGCAAACGCAGCCCGGGAAGCTGGCTCGCAAAAATTACGGCGTCGCCCGGCGTGGACCGCCGTGTCTCCGTAGGTGCGACGACCTTAGTCCGAGCCCGGGCCCAAGATGTTCACGTCTCGGAAATTCTTCGGCCGGGAGAGCGAGCAAGACTCGTCGGAGCGCAACTTCTCCCAGGGGAAGAGGAGTCAAAGCACATGACTGTTCTCACCCTCGGACGCTCGTCCGAGGCGTTTGCCGTTGTGTGAGCGATAGTGCCGCATAGTCGTAAGAGATTGCCGAGCCAGAGTCCGTCGCGCACAAGCCGCGCGGGCCCAACGTCAAAGCTGCAACGATGGATTGACCTGATCGCCGCGCTGCTCGGTCGACACTATCCGATGACGCTGGAAGATCTCCAACGGGATGTGCCGGCATACCAACATGGAGACCATCTTCGCGTCGACGGATGTTCGAGCGGGACAAAGCAGGGTTACGCCGTCTTGGTGTTCCGATCCAAACGATCGTGCTCGACGACGGCGAGTCGGCAGCGTATCGAATCCGGAGCAGCGAGTTCTATCTGCCATACCTCGGTCAGACCGGAGTCCGCTCCACCGGCGAATCGAGACGCATTGATCGTTACGGATTTCGCAGTCTTCCGACCTTGCTCTTCGAGCCGGAGGAATTGCGATTCGTGTTTCGCGCTGCCGAGAGAGTCGAGCAAATCGGCGCCGGAGGGTTGTCAGACGCGGCCGGCTGTGGGCTCGGAAAGCTCCGTTTCGATTTAGGTGGTGTCGCGCTTCACGCTCCTATTGCGCCAGAGGAGGTTGTCCTGCCGCCGCGCGCGATCGCTGATCCACATGTGCTCGACGCGCTGCAGGACTCTTTGAAGAGGCGAAAGCGCGTCGAGATCGACCACTACTCAATCGGCGTTGATGCACTGGCTACGCGATCAGTTGAGCCATATGGCTTGTTCCTCATTGGTGGCAACTGGTACCTGGCGGCTAGCGATACCCGAAAGAATGCTTGGCGCACTTTTCGCGCAAGCAGAATGCGTGGTGTTCGCGTGAATGAATCGCGTCCAGCGCAACCTGGTTTCCAAACCCCGGACGAGTTCTCAATTCGTGAGTATGCAAGATCGCGGCAGGCATGGGAAATCGGCGAGGACGAAGCTGTACAGGCGATCGTCGAGTTTCGCGGCGAGGGCGGCACCGTTGCCGCTGGCGCACGCCTTGGACAAGTCGTCAGCGGCGATCAACACGTACGTGCATTCGACGTTCGGCGCATTGACGTTTTCGCCAGATGACTTCTTTGGTTTGGCGGAAAGGCTATTCCAAAGGCTCCGGCCCGACTACTCAGCGCTTTCCACGGGTGCGTGCGCACGACGATGGATGCCCATTCGAAGGAGCCGGTCGCACTGGCCAAAGCGCTTAGGGAAGCGCCGAGCGAGGCACGTCCGATCCCCAATCCGCGCAGCCGAACCAACACGGAAGACAAGACGGCCGCTGCTCAAATGCTGCGCCTGTTGGCTGTGCTTCCTGTTCTCGGCTCGCATGAAATGGTGGATCTGGCCGGCCTTCCCGAGAGAACTGGTATATCGGTAGAGACCGTGCCGCGAGACCTTACAGCCGTCGCCCAACGGATTGATGTTCCCGCGGGGTTCATTGATCCACTCCAAGTCTACTTCGAGGGGAATAAGCTCGGGCTCGTCGCATCGCAGTTCCTCAGACCACCTCGACTAAACCATGACGAGCTGCTGGCATTGGAGCTCGGTCTCGCAATGCTGCGGCGCGAGTCCCCGCCCGACGACCAGCCGTGGATCGATCGGGCGCGCGTTCGACTGCGGGCGGCGTTGGCGAGTGCTGAACCACGGGCCTGCAGTGGGGGAAGCTTGGATGTTATCACTGCCGACGGAATGGGAACGGCGACGGAACACGAACGAAAGACTCTGAGAACGCTCAGGGGCACCTTCACGGATCGCCGCAAAGTCAGAATCGAGTATCGCGCGCGCGGCCGAGTGACCGACCGCATAATCAGGGTTTACGCCGTCGCGTTTGCTGGCGGAGCGTGGTATGTCATTGCACACTGTGATGACCGCGGAGTGGTACGTCGCTTCCGCCTGGATCGAATTGGTGCGGCGGGGGTTCTCGGCGAGACGTATGATATTCCGACGAAGTTCGCAGTATTAGCCGAAACTGACGACCACCGCGCTCTATCGAGCACGCAGTCGCCCAGCAACCTGCGCGTGCGTTTTGGACCACGCATCGCCAGATGGATAGCCGAAAGGGAAGGCCTCGCGGTTATTAACGGCGCTGTCACGGTGGACTACTCGCTGTTGGACACGGACTGGGCCGTCGCCTTTGTATTGCGCTACGGGGCTGACGCCGAGGTCATCGAGCCTGAGGCCATTCGCGATGCAATTCGGAAACGGCTTGGCGCGATCGCGAAGTCCGCCGAAAAGTAGCGTGGGAATGGCGTTTGACGCCTAGGGAAGCTCTGCAAAATTGCCTCTTGCCGTGTGGGATGAAAAGTGCGGTATTGCGCGTCCGAGCGATGGGTCCTCTTCACTCGGGAGCAGCGGAGCATGAGCGAGCAGCCCACGTTTGCGGGACTGGCCTGGACGGCGAAGACGAAGGTGACGCGGCGCGAGCGGTTCCTCGCCGACATGAACGCCGTGATTCCCTGGGCTGAATTCGTGGCTGTCATCGCGCCCTACTACCCGAGGCGCCACCTGCATCGGAGCGGGCGCCCCCCGATGGCGATTGAGACCATGCTGCGGATCTACTTTCTCCAGCACTGGCTCGACCTGTCGGATCCAGCGGCGGAGGATGCGCTCTACGACAGCGAGGCCATGCGCCGCTTCTTGGGCGTGGAACTCGTCGAGGATGCGATCCCGGACGAGACGACGATCCTGCGCTTCCGCCATCTGCTGGAACAGCACCGGCTCACCGAGCCGCTCTTCGCCGTGGTGCGCGCGCGGCTGGAGGCCCAAGGGCTGCTCCTCACGGCGGGGAGGATCGTGGATGCGACTATCCTCCAGGCGCCGAGTTCGACGAAGAACGCCACGGGGACGCGCGATCCCGAGATGCGACAGGCGAAGAAGGGCAAGACCTGGCACTTCGGGATGAAGGGGCACGTGGGGACGGATCGCCGGGGCGTGGTCCACACGCTCAGCACGATCCATGCGGCGGCGGACAGCAGCCAACTGCCGGCCCTGCTGCACGGGGCGGAGCGCGCGCTCTATGGGGACCAGGCCTACTGGTCGGAACCGGATCGCGGGCACGCGGCGGCGACCGGCCTGCGCTACCGGGTCAACCGCCGCCCGACGAAACAACGGCCCCTCTCCGACCGCTGGCGGCGGATCAATCGGGCACGCTCGCGAACACGCTCCCGGGTGCGCGCGCGCGGCGAGCACGCGTTTCATGTAGTGAAGACGCTCTGGGGCTTTACCAAGGTGCGCTACCGAGGGCTGGCCAAGAACACGGCGCGAGTCTTCGCCGCCTTCGCGCTCGCGAACCTGTATCTGATGCGCCACGCGCTGGGGGCGCGAGAGGCGACGTGTCGCTCGTAACGACAACGGCACCGGCCACCGCCCCGACGACGGCGATGACGGGGGAAAACCGACAGGAAACACTCACCGCCACTGCCGCGCACCACACGCAGCGCGAGGCCAAGCGCGTCATGATCCATTCTTCAGAGCTTCCCTAGCGGATTGGTGAGAATGGCCCCGGACAGCGGCTTTGTCTGGTGGATGCGAAGTACCAGTGACTAACCGACTGGCATGCCGGCGACAGTCGGCGCCGCGCCGCCGGAGAGTTAATAGCTTGTTGCGCTCAAACTAGCAGGCCGCGATCTTTCGACATATGTTCGGTCAGCGAGGTTTTATGAGATCCGCAGACGCAGTGATGACAACTGACCTAGAAGGCGCAGTACGCGATTGGCTCACGCAGTTCCGGTCAAGTGTCGAAAGGGCATTCGGGCCAGATACTACTGCCGGCGGATATCGGACGGACGTTCCAAGCGCCGGCCAGTGCGCTGCAGTGGCCGCAGTACTTAATGAGCAAATCGGGGGCGAATTCGTCAGCGCCAGTGTTCAAGGCGTCAGTCACTGGTTTAACCGGATCAATTTCAAGGGCGTATTCTTGGACGTGGATCTGACGGGCGACCAGTTCGGGCTGAAGCCGGTTCAAGTGAGTGCTGCGGGCGGGCTCTATCCGGACACCCGTGTACGTCGGCCCGACGAACTCAACGCCGAGACGCGACGGAGAGCGGCGTTGCTTGCGTCCAGATCCATGATCAGCGCAGTGGCCCTTCCAACTGCAGGACCGTGCGGATCTTCATCGGCAGAATAATCCGTAATTGTGAGGGAACGGACAGGAAGCACAGTATCTGATCATAAAGGCTTCTTGATACCAATTACGGCAAATATCCCGGCAAGGACGCTCGCACCGAAAATCACTACCGCGGCCGGCCAATTCCATTTGCCGGTGCTTGCGAGCGTGATGGCCGATGGCACTGCAATCAAAATGCCGGCGAACACACCCGTCATAATGGTCGTCTCCGAGTCTGGCTCGATCTGGAATCGCAGATCGAGGTCCCAGTCTTTTTGCTGCCTCGCGTCTATTCCTTGTGTTGATACGCGAGATACGGAGATCGTGCCTCGCGGCGTGCGAACCCGACGTTCCTCGGGAAAGGAGAAGAGATAGGCGAGAGACAATAGCGGACTGCCGACTGTGAAGGAGAGTCTGCGAAAATCATATCGCGATGTGAACTCCAATCGCTCATTGGACCGGAAGGCGATGTGTGGCGTACCGCTCGCGAATTCGAGCATACCTTTCCCCATGTCACGCGGATGAAACTGGTACACATGGATGTCGTAAACACCGTTGGGTTTAAGCGCGAACTCGCCGCGTGACGCCGTGACTCGACGATGACGATCCAGATCGCAAATTTGGCGAAGGTAGACGAAGAGCGATTCAGTCGCGAAGTCGCTCCGATTGCCTACGTTGTCGATTATTTGTTCAAACGCTGTTAGATCCTCAACTCTAGGCAACTTAGGACATCCGTCCGAGGCCAACCAGTAAAGGCCCTTGGTTTTCCCATCAATCCAGTGCGGGCTGTCCGGGAAGCTTTGAAGGAATGAGTTGAATTCTGCAGTGTGGGCGGCGTCGAACACGAAATCGCCTAGTTCGAGCTGAAGACTGACGGTAGTGCCGTGCGAAGCGACGTCCGTAATCAATGCGGATCGAAGCGGCACAAACTCCGGCTGCTTCGATGAATTAGTTTGGTCAACGTATGCGATGATCGCTGGTCGCGGCAGAAACGGACGGCTCAAGACGGCGCGTTGGACATCCGCTGACAGCCACGTTTTTCGGTAGCGGAACTGCAACCAGGCGCCAGCGGGCGACTCGATCGCGCGCAGAATGTCTCGTTTGTACTGCGGCGTTGATCCGGAGGAAAGACAGATATCCATTCGCGTGGCGGCTTGATGGGGTGATCGGCGTGGCGAACAAGTCCTTCAATACTATCGCGGGAGGATCTGTCGGAATAGTCGGCCCTCAGTGGTCGCCGCTGCTTGGTGGCCATCCCGAAAAAGCCTTCCCACCACGATGAGTTGCAACAATCTCAAACGCTTCCCATCTGCATGGACCTTGATTGTAGGCCACGCAGAAGACAGCCAGCTTGGGCCGGCACTCCCAAATGTTGCCGCCGCCGCGCTTCGCGCGTTGGAGCGACGATCGGGAGGAGGCATGCCTACGAGTGGCGCCGCAACGACCCTCGTCGACCGCGTCCGGCAGACTGTCAACCACGCTGACCCAGTAACATCGTTGACCATGCGACGCTGCTCTGTCCCCCAGTTCGCGCGAGAGTTGGGGCTAACCTGTTAGGCACCTGCCGGTACGACATCGAGCACGTCGCTGCGGTACTGCATGGGTGATCGGAAGCCGAGCGCCGAGTGCGGCGCGACGGCGTTGTAGTCGGCGATCCAGGCGGACACCTGCTCCAGCAGCGCCGCGGCCGACCCGCGATCGGCGCCGCTCACGTAATCCCGCTTGAGCGTGTTCACGAACGCTTCGGCCATCCCGTTCGATTCCGGACTCGCCACCGGCGGCGCCACCGGCGTGGTGATCGGCTCCAGGTGGAGTCGCTCGGCTGTCACGAGGGTATCGAGTGCGGTGTAGATCGCGCCGTTATTACTCAGCCACTGGATCGACACCGCGGGCTGGTGGGCGGCCGCGAAGCCGTGGGCGACCGCCTGGTGCATGAGTTGCTGGATGTCCGCCGCGCAGAGATCGCGTGGCACGGCGACCCAGGCCAGGCACTCCCGATCATGGCAATCCAGCACGAACCCGATCTGCACGTACTCGCCGTTCCAGCACGCGATCTCGAGTCCATCACTGCACCAGCGCTCGTTGGAGACCGCTCGCTGGACCTGCCCCGTGTGCGCCCGGCCGGTGCGGCGCCGCGCCCCGCGGGGGAGCGTCCATCCCTCGAGCGCCATCACGCGCCGGATGCGCTTCAGGTTGTACCTCGTCCCGACGCTCCGGTTCACCAGCGCATGCACGCGCCGCGCGCCGGACGTCGCCCGCGTCCGGATCACCTCGCGAATGTGCGCTCGCACCACGCTATCCTCGGCTTTCCGGTAGTGCGGGCCGCGCACCCGCCCGGCGCGATACCTCGTCGCGCGGCCGATCACCAGCACGCGGCAGATGAGGGCGATCTTGCGTCCAGACATCGCGTGGACGCGCCGTACCAACGGGGCTTTTTTTTGACTTCGTCTCGCTCCGCCTGGAGGATTTCGATCTCCATCGCCTTCTTCCCCACCAATCGTTCGAGCTCTCGGATGCGTTGCTGGGCGGCCCGCAGCGCACTGGCCGGCACGACGTCCTCATTCGCCGGCACCGCCGCGATACTCCCCCGCTCGACCAGATGCTGCCAGCGCCGAATGACTGAGGGCCCGACGTTGAGCTCGAGGCTCAACTCCGCGATGGTCAGTTCCTCCCGCACCACCCGGCCGATCTGCTCCCGCTTGAACTAGGGGCTGAAGATCCGCCGCCCATCTCATCCCCGCCGATGTGTTTCCACTGGACTGTCCTCGTTTGAAAAGCCAAACTATGCTTCTCAAACTGTCTCGTCCAATCGGGGTACAGAGCACTCGACTGATGGCGCGCCTCTTGGCCGACCCAATGCCGCTCGCCCGCTCAGCCTGAATACGTCAACGAACTTCCGAACGAGACCACTTAGTCGGGAGAAGAACCGAAATGGTAGAACCCGCGGCGCCAGCCTTTTGTCCCATTGAATAGTCAGTGTGACATGCCATTGTCGGACTCCTTGCATCCTTGTATGAACGTGTCGTTGTCTATCGTTCTGCCGCTCAGGCGCAAGCGGATTTCGCACAGATCGCGAAGGAGCGCAATGCCAACGCGCGGCTCGTCTACTGCGGCGATGTGCTCTCGGGTGTTCGTCAAGTGTAGATGGCAACAGGTAAGACCTGCATAACGGGAGCAGCAATATCCCATTCGATCCTAGGCAGCGAAAAACCTTGGAGAGCTGAGAGCTTGTTGATGCCCTCGAATGCATTGTCCAACAGTGAGTGAGGCAATCTCCCGAGAGGCGTCTTCCGAATCAAACTCACAGCGCCCTCTCCCGCAGACAACACGCGGGTAACCTTGCCGATGACAGTAAACGTGCCGTCTACCAAGTCGCTCATAGCTGGATCGTTAAGATACTGCTGCTCAACCGTGATGACGGCGCGATGCCCGCTCTGAAGCGGCTCCGTGATCAGATCTATCGTGTCGCTGGTCCGGAGCATTGCACGAAACCTTTCGATTTGGTCGACAAGACCCCCCTTCGGGATGGGCTTCGGGCCCTTCTGCTGTTTGTTGGAAACAGGAAGTTCCGCCTCTGCAAACAGCGCGGCCATACTCATCAGCTGATGCAGCGCATCGATGACCTCAACCACCGGATTTCTAGTGAGTGCGGTCGAAAACTCCAAGAAATCGCCGGGAGATGGAGCCTCAGCGCCAGTATGGCGCAGAAGCTGCTTTTCCGCGAGTAGGCGACGAAGCACGAAAAACAAAGATGCTGGAGTGTGAACTCGTTCCTCTTGCGACGTTCGACCAGCTTCATCGCCCATCGCTTGGCGTCGAGACGCAGCGAGATCGATCTTCAACAAGGAAGCAAATGCATTAGATAGTCCAAATGCTGCGCCGATTTCACGGTCGCTAGACGAACGCTCCTGCCGAGACTCCGAAACCCTAGTGACAGTCGAGATGCCGCCCTGCAGCATGGCAACGAGGTCAAATACCATCCTCTGATTGAGATAAACGGGTACAAGAAGAGACAGCTCGTTACTCATTCGTCTCCATGGCTAATGCCAGTTTTGCTGCGGCGGGCGTGCCCGTGGAATGCACACGCCATCCAATACGGCGACTTGTCGCTTCATAATCCCACAACATACTGCGATCTGGTGACACCAAGCCCCAAACTGCGTGGCACTTGAACACGTGCCAAATCGCCGAGTCAACTACCGGCCGCTTGCGCGGCGAGAGATCCTGCATTCCCGCTGCGGAATCGAGAAACATGCATTCGGCGAATGATCCGGCGCCGCTGAGATGGAAGTTGACCTGTTCAGTGAGCTCCGATGTCACTCCGCCCCCTCACCACGCCACCCCGTAATCCTCCCCGTGATTACTCGACCCGCCCCACATCGAGTGATGCGCGGTGTCGAACAGTATTGCGTTAATCGGCCCCGACGTCCGCTGCGCGAACACCAGCGTATACCCCATCTTCCTCAACGCTTCCCTCGTCGAATCCGGCAACGACGTCGCCACCAGCATTCTCCCCGGCTCCGACTCATGCATCCCGAACGATGACCGCATCTGGAAGCTGTTGATGTTCGGCGCCTCCGTCGCCTCCTGCACCGTCATCCCGAACTCCACCACGTTCAGAAAGAACTGCAACAGATTCTGATCCTGCGAGTCGCCGCCCTGCACCGCAAAGGCGAGATACGGCTTCCCGTCCTTCATCGCAAGC
>Ga0157370_10001559_pt1 | contig 28406 bp, 25 predicted proteins | sample C35metaG_FD_113463 | JGI IMG/M metagenome (GOLD analysis project Ga0157370, IMG submission 113463) | Corn rhizosphere microbial communities from Kellogg Biological Station, Michigan, USA - C3-5 metaG | ecosystem: Host-associated > Plants > Roots > Rhizosphere > Soil | place: USA: Michigan...
CAACGCAGGACAATGCCGGACACAAAGACGGACAACTGCGGAAGGCGGACAACGCAGGACAATGCCGGACAGGGCCGGACAGAAGCCGGGCAACGTACGAAGGCGCACAAGTCACGACACGGCCGGGCAAAACCGGACTCTTGTTCCCAAGTTCGCCTAGTGTGGCCCTGTCCGGCCTTGTCTATTTTCGTCCGCCTTTCGACACACGATACGCTTGAAGGTTGGCTGCGAACCGAAGATGAAGAGAAGTCCGACCTCGAGGCGGGTAACTCGCAGATAGCTGAACAGCTGCTTGCTCCCGTAGTCCATAGCGGATAGCGCAGCTTTGACTTCAATGACTAACTGACCATCGACGAGCATGTCGAGTCGTTGAACGCCGATTCTCTCTCCCCTGTAAAACACCGGAACGTTGACTTCCCGTGTGACCTTGTGCCCGCGCCGTTGAAGTTCACGCTCGAGCGCCGCCACGTAGAGGTGCTCCAGGAATCCCGATCCAAACGCGTCGTAGACAGCGTAGAAGGCGCCGATGGCCGATCCTGTCAGCTCCTCGCCGATGAGTCCGATGTGTTTCACACATGACAGCTACAAGGAAACGCAGGAAAGCGTGGCAGCAGGCTATTGCGCCTGGTGCTGTTCTCTTGCGCGTTGCACGTGACGTGTAAGGTCAGGTTCTGTCCGGCCTTGTCCGCCTTCGGCCTTGTCCGCCTTCGGCCTTGTCCGCCTTCGGCCTTGTCCGCCTTCGGCCTTGTCCGCCTTCTCAGTCCGGTTTTGTCCGGCGCCGTCTCGTCTTGTCCGCCTTCAAAGTCCGGTTTTGTCCGGCGCCGTCTCGTCTTGTCCGCCTTCAAAGTCCGGTTTTGTCCGGCGCCGTCTGGTCTTGTCCGCCCTCAAAGTCCGGTTTTGTCCGGCGCCGTCTGGTCTTGTCCGCCCTCACAGTCCGGCTTCGTCCGGCCGTGTTCCTGACTTGTCCGCCTTCAGCACTTTCACGAGCGCGACGATGCGCTCGACCTGCTCTTCCTGCGTCAGGTACGTCGTGTCGATGAGCACGGCATCCTTCGACTGCACGGTTTGCGTGGAATCGCGGGCATCGCGCTGCACCAGTCGCTCGGTTTCTTCCGCGATTGCCTGATCCCCCGGCGCGCGGCCGAGTCGCTGGATGAGACGACGGCGCGCGCGCTCCCAGGGATCGGCAATGAGAAAGATCTTGAGGTGCGCATCGGGGAATACCACGGTGCCGATGTCGCGCCCGTCGACCACCACGCTGCGGCCGGTGGCCAGTGCGCGAACTTGTCCATTCACCCAGTCGCGGACGCCGGGCATCTGCGCCACGCGCGAGACATGCTGCGTGACCAAGCCGCCGCGCATCTCCTGCTCGAGGTCGACACCATCGACCAGCAGCACGAACGATCGTCGCTCGTCTCGCGCCGAAACGCGTTGGGCGGCGCTGAGCACATCGGCTTCGTCCCATGGTTGGGCACCGCGCGCGCGCAGGACGGCGGCCGTCGCCGCGCGGTACAAAGCGCCCGAGTCGATGTGGTAGAAGCCTAACCGTTCCGCAACCCAGCGTGCCGTAGAAGACTTGCCCGCCGCTGCCGGACCATCGATGGCGACGATGATCGGCGTGGCGGGATCACGGATGCGCGGGACGTACGGCGGCGTGGGCTGATTCATCGATCGGAGGTATGCGCGACGGTTCCAGTCACGAGACGATTGCGGGCGATGTCGTCCCAGAAGCCCGGATACGAGACGGACACGCACGCGGTGTCGTCGATGTCGATTTCGCTGTTAGGCAGCGCGCGCAGCACGCCGAACGCCATCGCGATGCGGTGGTCGCCGTGCGTCTGGACGCTTCCGCGTAGCGGGCGAGCGGAGCCTTCGATGCACATCCCGTCTGGCAGCTCGTCGGCGTTCACTCCCACAGCGCGAAGATTCGCTACGACGGTGGCGATACGGTCGCTCTCCTTCACGCGCAGTTCTTCGGCGCCGCGAATCGTTGTGGTGCCGGAGGCGCGCGAGGCGAGACATGCCACGAGCGGCAGCTCGTCGATCATCGATGGCACATCGTCGCGGCCAAGGTCGATGCCGGTGAGCGACGACGGACGAGCGATGACGGTGCCCACCGGTTCCCCGCCCTGCGACTCGCCTTCGTCGAGCGTGAGATTGGCGCCCATGCGCGCGAGCGCCGTGTAGAAGCCGGTGCGCGTGGGATTGAGACACACGTCCGGCAGCGTGAGTTCTCCCTGCGTCGCGAGCACGGCGAGCGCGGCGAGAAAGGCCGCCGAGCTCGGGTCGGCCGGAACGCGCATGCGGAGCGGCGCCAGGTGAGCAGCCGGCACCAGCCTGACGGCGGCGCCGAGCACGTCGACGGTCGCGCCTAACGCAGTGAGCATCCGCTCGGTGTGGTCGCGCGACCGAGCGGGCTCGTGGACCGTCACCTCGACGCCCGCGGCAAGTCCGGCGAGGAGAATTGCGCTCTTCACCTGTGCGCTCGCGGTTTCGGAGCGCCACGTGATGCCGTGGAGGTGCCCGCCGCTCACGGTCATCGGCAAGCCATCGGCGGGCGCAACGTCGACGGTTGCGCCCATCGCGCGCAGCGGTTTCGCGATGCGGCGCATGGGCCGGCGGCTCAAGCTCGCGTCGCCGACGAAGCGGCTCGTGAACGGCAGCGCCGCCGCGACGCCCGCGACGAGTCGCGTGGTGGTGCCGCTGTTGCCGCAGTCGAGGTCGCCGGTGGGCGCGGTGAGGGCACGCGGGCCGCGACCGGCGATCGTGATGTCGTTCGACAGCGGCGGCATGGGGACGCCGAGTTCGCCTAACACACTGGCGGTGCGGTGAACATCTGCCGACGGCAGGATGTCGCGGATGCGTGAGGCGCCCTCCGCGAGGGCGGCGAAGATGAGCGCGCGGTGGGAAATCGATTTGTCGCCCGGAACCCTGATCGTGCCGCCGACCTTCATGCGCGGCGTTCTCCGCCGTTGCCGCCGGCCGCCTCGCGGCGCCAGTTCATCGCGCGCTCCCACATCGCGGCCAGGCGTTGGTCATCGTGCGTGTCGAGCGCGACGCGTACCTGTGCGATGGTGGCCTCGAGCTGACCGAGGGCCCTGCGCAGCTCGTCGGGCGCGCCGCGCAGCAGCATCGGCCACGCGCCTAACGGAGTAGCGGCGAGGCGCGTGGTGTCGCGCGCGCCCGAGCCCGTCGCGGCGGGGACGACGTCGGCGGCGGCCATCGTGTGCGCGAGGGCCAGGGCCGTGAGCTGCGGCAGGTGGCTCACCCACGCCATGAGCCGGTCGTGCTCCGAGGCGGTGCGATAATCGAGACGGTGCGCGCCTGCGGTGCGCCAGAGCCAGTCGGCGGCACGCCGGCCGCGCGCGTCGAGGCGGTCCTCGATGCACACCGTGGCGCCCACGAACATGTTGGCCCGCGACGCGCCGAAGCCGTGGTCGTGCGACCCGGCCAGCGGGTGCGTGCCCACCACTCGGCTCCACAGCGAATCGTCCATGCCTAACGCGTCACGCTGCTGCAATCCGCCCACGTGAAAGATCCGCGCGGGTGGCCGCGCCGCCTCGACCACCGCACGCGCGACCTCGGCGATGCGGGCGAACGGCACGGCGAGCACCACCGACGTGGCACCGTCACACAGCGCCGCGAACGGCGACGCACCACTCGGCACCGCGATGCCCGCGGCGGCCGCGAGCTCGCGATCGCTGGTCGACGTGCTCCACCCGCGCACCTCGACGCCCTGCGCGACGAGCGCCCGCGCGAGCGAGCCGCCAATGCAGCCGAGTCCGACGATCGCGACGGGGCGTCGTGCGGGAGTCGACGATGTCATCGGAGCCACTGCTCGAGCGCGGTCGATGCGTTGGTGCCGGCATCGCGGTATTTCACAATCACCGGCGCGTGCACCGAGAGGCCCTTCGCGCGCGCCCAGTCGCCCGCGAGCGGCCGCGTGCCCGGCACGACGACGGCGCCGGCTGGAATCTCCAGCGGTGCGTCTCCGTTAGACCGATACGTGGTCTCTCGCACGACGTCGTACACCGGGACGCCGCGCGTGAGAATCACGCCGGCCGCGAGCACCGCGCCCTCGCGCACCACGGTTCCTTCGTACACGCCCGAGTTGCCGCCCACGAACACGTCGTCCTCGATGACGACCGGCGCGGCGTTCACCGGCTCGAGCACACCGCCGATCTGGGCCGCGGCGCTCACATGGACGCGCGCGCCGATCTGCGCACACGACCCGACCAGCGCGTGCGAGTCGATCATGGTGTTCGGCCCGACCCAGGCGCCCACGTTGACGTACATTGGCGGCATGCACACCACGCCCTTGGACAGAAACGCGCCCCGCCTAACCGTGGACCCGCCGGGCACGATGCGCACGCCCTGCGACTGTTGGATGGCCTGCGCCGGAAACAGGTGCTTGTCGAAAAACCGAAACGATGACTTGCCGCCCAACGACATGTCGCTGATGTGCCCGATGCGGAAGCCGAGCAGGATCCCCTGCTTTACCCACGGCACGGCGCGCCACTGGCCGTGCGCATCGCGCTCGGCCGCCCGCACCTCGCCGCGCTCGAGCGCGCCGAGCAGCGCGGTGACGGTGTGCTCCACGTCGTCCAGCGGCATCTCGGCGGCCGGTGTGTCCATGAACTCGCCGATCCGGCGGCGCACCACGGCCAGATCGAGGAACGGCATCGCGTAGCTCACGCGAGCGCCCCCGCGGCCACGAGTGCGGTGCGCACGTCCCCCACCAGCTCCTCACGGAGGGGGACTAACGGAAGCCGGAGAACGTTGGAGGCGCGGCCGAGCATCGCCAGCGCCGCTTTCACCGGGATGGGATTCGACTCGATGAAAGCGGCGCGCATCCACGGTGTTAGGCGTTCGTGCAGCGCGCGTGCGGCGGCGAAGTCGCCCGCCCGGCAGCAGTCGACCAGGCGCGACATGGGGCCCGGTGCCGCGTTGGACACCACGGAAATGATCCCGTCTCCGCCGGCCGCCATCACCGCGAGCGTGAGAGAGTCGTCGCCCGACAGCACCGAGAATTGCTCGGGGCGGTCTCGGATGATGTCCATGATCTGACCGAGATTGCCAGACGCCTCCTTCACGGCGATGATCGACGGAATCTCGGCCAGCGTGAGCGTCGTGCGCGCATCGATGTTGCTGCCGGTGCGGCCTGGCACGTTGTACACGATCACCGGCAGGTCCACTGCATCGGTGATCGCGCGGAAGTGCGCGATGATGCCGCGCTGCGGCGGCTTGTTGTACATCGGGCTCACGTGCAGGAGATGCGTGGCGCCGGCGGCGGACACTTCCTTGGAGAGCGCGATCGCTTTCCGCGTGTCGTTCGACCCCGCGCCGGCGACGACGGGCACGCGGCCGTGCGTTTCGTCGACCACGATCTTCACCACGCGACGGTGCTCGGCCACTGTCATCGTGGCAGCTTCGCCCGTGGATCCACACGGCACGAGAAAGTGCACGCCTTCGGCGATCTGCCAGGAGACCAACGACCGTAAGGCGCGCTCGTCGATCGACCCGTCACTGGCGAACGGGGTGGCGAGCGCGGTGCCGCAGCCGAAGAATCGCGTCGGGGACGTCATGGTCTGGACACCTCGGCCAAAAGAAAATCGCGCATGGTGTACACCCCGCGTCGACCGATGAGCCAGCGGGCGGCGGCGAGCGCTCCGTCGGCGAACACGCGCCGGTCACGCGCTTCGTGAACAACTCGAATTTGCTCGAACGCCGCGTCGAGCAGCAGCTCGTGCGTGCCCGGCACCGCGCCGACGCGCACGCTGGTCACCGGAATGTCGCTCCCGAAGGCCGCCGTGGCGAGTCGCTGCAGCGCGAGCGCAGTGCCCGATGGCGCATCGCGCTTCGTGGCGTGATGGGTTTCGAGGATGTGCGCGTCGAATGATTCGGTGTGGCCGGCGAGGCGCGCCGCAACCTCGGCCACTTGCCAGAAGAGATTGACGCCGATGGAAAAGTTGGGCGACCAGAGCATGGCGCCCGACCCCGCGAGGACATCTTCTTCGACGCGACCGCGCTCGGCGTCCCAGCCCGTGGTGCCGGACACCGCCGGGCATCCGGCGCGCACGCAGGCTCGCACGTTCGCGGGTGCGGCGTCGCCCGTCGTGAACTCGACGGCGACATCGGCGCCGTTCAGCGACGTTGGCGTGATACCCGCACCACCGTGGTTGGCTTCGGCGTCGATGATCGTGGTTACCGCCCAACCGCGTTCGATCGCGAGCTGTTCGACGGCGCGGCCCATCTTCCCGTGGCCGATGATCGCCAGATGCGGCGTGCTCACGCGACCCCCGGGCGGTCGAAGAACTCGGCGTGCAGGGCGCGCATCGCGTCGCCTAACCGGTCGCCGTCGATGATGATCGTGAGGTTGATCTCGGTGGCACTGAGCGAGATCATGTGGACGCGCATGCCGTGCAGAGCGCCGAGCGCGCGGGCCATGGTCGTGCTGTCGCCGCCCAGACCGGCGCCCACCATCGCGACCACGGCGCGCTGCCGCTCGATGGACACGTCGCCTAACGCACGAAGGTCCACGAGCAGCGCGTCCAACCGCGATGGATCGTCCACCGTCACCGACACCGACACCTCCGACGTGGCCACGACGTCCACCGACGTGTGGTGGCGCTCGAACACCTCGAACAGCGTGCGCAGAAATCCCGGCGCGAGCAACATCCGCGAGGAGTTGACCTTGATCACCGTCACGTTTCCCTTGCCGGCGATCGCACTCACGGCGCGGCGTGGCGCATCGGCGGTGATGCGCGTGCCCCGCCCTTCCGGCCGCCGCGAGTTGAAGATGAAGACCGGGATGCCGCGTTGCACGGCGGGCGCGATGGTGCTCGGGTGCAGAACCTTGGCGCCGAACGTGGCGAGCTCCGCGGCCTCGTCGAAGCGAATTTCCTCGATGAGTCGGGCGCCGGCCACGACGCGCGGATCGGCGGTGAGCATGCCGTCCACGTCGGTCCAGACCTCGATGGCCTCGGCGCCTAACGCTGCACCGAGCAGTGCGGCGCTGAAATCGCCGCCGCCGCGGCCGATGGTGGTGGTGACGCCAGTCGGCGACCGACCGATGAATCCGCCCATCACCGGAATGCGTCCATGCGCCAGCATGGGCCCGATCACGCGGCGCGCGCACTCGGTGATCGCGTCCAGGTCCGGCACGGCGCGGGTATGCAGCTCGTCGGTGACCATGACGTCGCGTGCGTCGACGAGCTCGACGGCGAGATCGTAGCGGCGAAAGGCGGCATGCACGAGCGCTGCCGACAGCAGCTCGCCGTATGCGGCGATGGCGTCGAGGCTGCGCGGCGTCAGGTGGCCGAGCACCGAGAGCGCTTCGGAGAGGCTGGCGAGCTCGTCGCACATGGCGCTGAGTTCGGCACGGACCTCATCGGCGTCGCCGCCGTCGCCTAACAGTGCTTGTGCCTCGGATAAGTGGCGATCGCGCAGGCCTTCGATCCCGCGGAGCGCGACGATCAGCTGGCCCCGCGCCGCCTGCTCGGCCGCCGCGAGCAGCTCGTTGGTCGCCCGCGCCAGCGCCGACACGACCACGACCGGTCGGCGGGTGGCGCGGCTCCTGGTGATGGCCGCCGCGCGGGCGATCGCCGCGGCGTCGGCCACCGACGTGCCGCCGAACTTGACGACGATCACGCGCCGAGGAGCCCGCGCGCGACGAGGAGCTCGGCGTTGAGCACCGACGCGCCGGCGGCGCCGCGAATCGTGTTGTGGCCTAACGCGACGAGCCGCAGGTCGAGGATGGGATCGCGGCGCACGCGCCCGATCGTGATGCGCATGCCGCCGCCGGCGTCGGCGTCGCGCCTGGGCTGGGGCCGGTCGATGTCGCGCGTCACCGTGATCGGTGGTACCGGCGCGGACGGCAATCGGAGCGACTCGATGGCGCCGCGCCACCCCTCGTAGACCGCCACGGCTGCGTCGGCGTCGGCCGAGCGGGCGAGGCCCACCGCCAGACACACGGTGTGTCCGTGCTCCACGGGGACGCGCGTCACCTGGGCGCTCACCGTCATCGTCGCCGGGACTATGCCGTCCCCGCCTAACGAGCCGAGCAGTTTGAGCGTCTCCGTTTCGATCTTGTCTTCTTCGCCGCCGCCGATGTACGGGATCACGTTGCCGAGGATGTCGAGCGACGGCACACCAGGATAGCCCGCGCCGGATACGGCCTGCAGCGTCGTCACGAACACCTTCGCCACACCGAATGCCTGGTGGAGCGGCGCGAGGGCGAGCGCGACGACCATCGTCGAGCAGTTCGAGTTCGTGATGATCGCACCCGTCCAGCCGCGGCGCTCGCGCTGGCGGTCGAGCAGCGCGAGGTGGTCGGGGTTCACCTCGGGGATGAGAAGCGGGACGTCCGGCTCGAGGCGATACGCGCGCGCGTTGCTGAGCACGAATCGGCCCGCGCGCGCGAAGACGGCTTCGACATCCGCGGCCGCGGCCGCGTCGAGCGCCGAAAAGACGAGCGGCGCGTCGATGCACGCCGGATCGCACGGCACCACGGGCAGCGCGGCGACGCGCGCCGGCATCTCGCTGCCTAACCAATGCGCCGCCTCGCCGTACGGCTTGCCGGCGGAGCGCTCGGACGCCGCGACCGCGCGGAGGTCGAACCACGGGTGCCCGTCGAGCAGCCGCACGAACGTCTGCCCAACGGCGCCGGTCGCGCCTAACACAGCGACCGGAATGCGCCGCGCGGGGGGCGAAGCCGGCACGCTCGTGGTCACGCGAGGAGCGCGCGCACGATGCGCACGTACGAGTCGACCGCCGCGCGCAGCTCGCGGACGTCGATGAACTCGCGCGGCGTGTGCGCGACGTGGATCGACCCCGGACCGAAGAGCAGCGGCGTGCCCCACCGCGACAGCAACGGGATATCGGTCGTGAACGCGACCGGCGCGGAGCGAAATCCTGGAATCGTATGAAAGCGCATGGCCGGAATGTGCGAGCCGTATTCGATCTCCGCACGACCGTCCGCCCAGCGCTCCACCATGCGCTTGATCGGCTCGACGTCGCCCACGAGACGGAACATGAGCTCACAGTCCGCACGTTCGGGGATGATGTTCGCCTCGGTCCCGCCGCGCAGGGTCCCGATGTTCACCGTCGTATCTCCCAACACCGGATCGCGCGGCAGGTCGAGTTTGCGCAGTGTGGGGAGGAGGTCGAGCATGGGCTCGATGGCGGAGCGGCCGAGCTCCGGGTATGCAGAGTGTGCGGGAATTCCGGTCGTTCGCAGGTACACGCGAAGTGATCCCTTAGCGCCCGATGCAAGTGTGCTCTCGGTGGGCTCGCCATTGACCAGAAACCGGCTCGTGGCAGCCAGATGATTGGCCGTACGCGCCCCGTCCGATCCGCGCTCCTCGCCGACCACGAACAGCAGGTCGACGCGTTGCTCGTTCTCGGTCGCGAGCTGATCAGCCGCCACGAGCATGGCGGCGGCTATGCCCTTGGCGTCGCACGCGCCACGGCCATGGAGGTGATCGCCCTCGAGGGTCGGACGGACGAATGGGGGAACGGTGTCGAGGTGGGTGGAGAGGGTTACGCCGCCGCCGGCGCGGGACGCCCAGACGTTTCCGCGGCCCTTCGTGACCTCCTGCACGGTCACGTTCCACCCTCGCGCCACGAGCCAGCGGGCGACGAAATCGACGGCCCGTCCCTCGTCGCCGGATGCGGATTCGATGGCCATGAGCTCGGCGGCGAGCGCGACGACGTCGGTCATGGCGCAACAAACTAGTCCGACCTGCAATGCTATGCTACGGCGCTCTGGTGCGCAGCGTGTTATGCTCGCGGCGCCTCCGAATTTCACTCTGCATTCGAGTGTTTGGAGCCAGCGCAAGGGGCGGGTGCGTTGACAGCGGGAGGGAAAACCAATACGTTTGCAAGGCCCGAAGACATGCCGAAGCTAACCAGTAATCAACATTGAGGTTGCACTTGATCTCTATATAGCCAAGTGCTTGTCCATAGATAGCTTAGTGATGAATATCAACATAGATCTCCCACAAGATGGTTACGCCGCCTTACGGCGCTGCGACGCCGTCGTTAGTCAACGCCGCATGCGCCGCGCGTAAGGCAGCGCGTGAAGCATGTCCGATGCGGTCGATCGTGTCATCGCGCGGTGAGTCTGCGCCGGCGTCAAGCGAAAATGTCAGCGTTTCGCATGGTGACGGCGCCCGCTGTACACGCTTGATGCGCATGTGGACGCCAGACGAGCCCTCGTCCAACGGAGAGGTCACGACCATGTTGCGGTTGTATCTCGTCGACCACTTCGAGTCGCATGGCGAGCACACGCACGTCGTCTCGTTCGACTCGAGCGGGTGGCGGTGCACGCGGTCCGAGCAATGCGGTGCTGTAGCCATTGCCAGAGCGGAACACGACCGGATCCGACGCATGAAGCTAGAGTCGCCATGATCGTGACCAAACGGATATACGAGCCCGTCGACGAACGTGACGGATATCGGGTGCTCATTGATCGGCTATGGCCGCGCGGGGTGAGCAAAACCGCTGCGCGCTTGGACGAGTGGGCGAAGGCGATCGCGCCGTCCGCGGAGCTGCGACGGTGGTACGGACACGATCCCGCGAAGTGGGACGAGTTTCAACGGCGTTACGCGGAGGAGCTCGACAATCCCGAGTCGCAGGCTGTGCTGGATGCCCTCGCCAAGCGCGCGCGACGCGGTCGAGTGACGCTGCTCTACTCCACGCGCGAGGCTACGATCAGCAATGCGGAAGCGCTCGCGCACATGCTCGAAGCGCGCGCTGCGCGCGCGCATACGCCGGCGCACCGTTAGGCTACTCGAGAGCTAACTCTGTTGCAGGGAGCGGCTCGGGTCGACGCGCGTCGCACGGCGCGCCGGCGCCCAGGACGCAGCGACCGCGATCGCAATCACCACGATCGCGAGCGCGATGTACGTCATGGGGTCGGCAGCACTTACCTCGTAAAGCTGATGTCGGAACACGCCGCTCAGCGCGAGCGCGGCTACGGCGCCAACGCAAATACCGGCCAGAGCCATCGTAATGCCCTGCCGGATCATCATGCGCCGGACGTCGGCCGGACGCGCGCCGAGCGCCATGCGAATACCGATTTCATGCGTGCGCTGGCGCACCGTGTATGCCATCACGCTGTACAACCCGATGGTTGCTAACGCTGCGGCGCTCGCGGCAAACACGCTCACCAGCACCATCGCGAACCGACGTTGGGCGAGCGAGGCATCGAACACCTGTTGGAGCGACTGCACGTCCGTGAGTGGCGCACTCGGCGCCACAGCGCGCAGCTCCCGTCGGGTAGCGGCCGCCAGCGTTGCCATGTTCCCATGGCCACGCACCACGACGGTGAAGGATCCGTAGGCGAACTGCGCCGCCGGCAAATAGAGCATCGGCTCGATCGGATCGGTGAGTGATGCTTGCCGGACATCTCCGGCGACGCCGACGATACGCAACGCCGAGGTGTCGAACACTGTAATCTCCTGCCCCACCGGATCCGTGCCCGGCCAGTATCGCTTGGCGGCCATCTCACTCACAATGGCGACGGGTGCAGAAGTCCGGTCGTCGTGGTCGGTAAACGCTCGGCCACGCACGGTGACACCCATTGCGCGGAAGTAGTTCGGCGACGCAATCGCATAGTTCGCGTGCGGCCGACTTGCTCCCTCTGGACCTGATCGACCGACGATCGAGAACGTGGTGGATTCCCACGCGCCGGTGAGCGGCAGCGACGACACCGCTCCGGCCGCCTCGATGCCCGGGACGTCGTTCAGGCGGTGGAGGAACGCCGTGCTGAGGTCCGCCCATTTTGGCTGGCTCGCGCGGAAATCGACCCGTGGATCGGATGGCAGGATCACCGTTGCCGCGAGTGCACCAGCGGGGTCAAAGCCCGGCCGCACGTTCTGAATGCGCTGGAAACTCTCGACGAGCAGTGCCGACACGATCAGGAGCACGAGCGAGAGTCCGACTTCGGCGACGACGAGCGCCTGGCGCAGGCGGCCGCGACCGCCGGCCGCGCGCGTTCCGGTGCGCAGCACCGAGTGCGCAGAAGACACCTGTCCCGCGGCGAGGGCGCCGAACGCCGTTCCCGCGAGCAACGCCACCACCAGCAACGCGACGAGGACACGCGGCTCGACGGTGATGTCGGCCACGCGCGGGAGAGACGCCGGTAGCGCGCGCAGCACGACGTGCAGGCCGAGCGCAGTGGCGGCGCCGGCCGCGATCGCACCCACCAGGGCGAGCAGCGCGCCCTCGGTCACGAGCTGTATGCCTAACCGGCGGCGCGACGCGCCTAACGCGGCGCGCACCGCCAGCTCCTGTTGGCGGCCCGCCGTGCGCGCGAGCACGAGATTCGACACGTTGGCGCAGGCGATGAGCAGCACGACGACCACGGCGCCGAGCAGCATGAGGAGGCCCGGCCGTGCGGCGCGCGTCGACTCCTGCTGCATCGAGACCGCCGTTGCACCCCAGGTGCTACCGGGAAATCCCGCCGCGCGCGTGATGCGACGGACGATCGCCGCGGCATCGGCGCTCGCAGCCGAGAGCGATGAGCCTGGGGCGAGCAGGCCTACGACCACCAGGTTGAACGTGCCCCGCCGTCTGAGCTCGGCCGCCGTGAACACGGCCGGCGTCCAGAGCTCGGCGCGCGACGCGAATCCGAAGGCCGCGGGCAGCTCGGCCCCGCGCGGAAACGCGAACCCGGGCGGCATCACCCCGACGACTGTGTACGATGTACCGTCGAGCGTGATCGAGCGGCCGACGATGCCGCGGTCGCCGCCGAAGCGCGTGCGCCAGAGGTCGTAGCCCAACACGGCGACCGGTGCGGCTGTCGCGTGATCGTCGTCGGGCGTGAAGGTGCGGCCGAGGTACGGGTGCACGCCTAACGCTTCGAAGAGGCCCGGTGTCACGCGGGCGCCGAGCACGAGCTGCGGCTCCCCGTTTCCGGTGATCGTGTAGCCGGACGACCGGACGGCCGCCAGCGTGGTGAAGGATCGCGCGCCCGCGCGCAGATCCTCGAAGTTGGCGGCCGAGAACGGCAAGCGGTCGTTGGGCTGCCCATCGAGCACGGCCGTGGTCCACACGAGGGCCAGGCGATCGTGATGCGGATACGGCAATGCACGCAGCACGACGCCATACACCACGCTCGTGATGACTGCCGTCGCGCCTAACGCCAGGGTGAGCGTGACCAGCACGGCGGCCGCGAAGCCCGGGGCGCGCCGGAGCGTTCGCAGCGCGAAGCGCGCATCCAGCACGAGGGCCTCGCGCCAATCGTGGCGGGCGGCGCGGGCCGCGCGGTGGCGATCGATCGCGGCCAGCTCGCGGTGGGCACTGTCGGCGTCTCCGAACTCCGCTGTCGCCACCGCGCGCGCCCGGTCGGCGTCCATGCCCGACGCCATGAGCTCGGCGATGCGCGAGTCGAGGTGGAAGTGAATCTCGTCGTCCACATCGCGGTCCACGCTGCTGTGCGCGGACAGCCGGAACACTCGGCGTGGATCGCTCACACGGTCACCCGTCCGGCCGCGGCGCCGGCTCGCAACACTCGTGATACCGCATCGGCGTAGCGCGCCCACCGAGATGACTCCTCGCGCAAGAGACGCCGGCCTGCCGGCGTTAGGCGGTAGTACCGCGCTTTCCGGTTGTTCTCGGAGAGTCCCCACTCGCTCGCCACGCACCCGCGGTCTTCCAGGCGGTGGAGCGCGACATAGAGCGCGCGGTCTTCCACGGTCAACTCGCCGCCGGACGCGCTGCGGATCCAGCGCGCGACGGCGTAGCCGTGGCTCGGTCCCCACATCAGCGCGCGCAGGACCAGCACGTCGAGCGTTCCCTGCAACAGGTCGAGATCGTTGGGCGCGGTCACGTCATCTCCTCCCCGGAACTGTTCCCCGGAACAGCTACCAGGAGAGGATACCATGCCCGGGCTGTGCCGTCAAGCCGTCGGCGCCGTGATCGGGCGCATCAGCGCGCTATTGCCTGACGGAAGCCGTCAACAAAGGCGCGATCTTAGCGACAGTGCGCGTGGCCATGGCCGCGGAGGGATGAATGCCCGCTCGCTCTACCACATCGCTCGCCGAGCACATATACGACGCGGCGCATCCGCTCACCGGTGCACGCGAAGACTTCGATCCAATCATGGACATGGTCGGTGACGCGCGGATCGTGCTCATCGGCGAAGCGTCGCACGGCACACACGAGTTCTATCGCACTCGGGCCGAGATCACAAAGCGTCTCATTCGGGAACGCGGCTTCGTTGCCGTGGCCGCTGAGGCGGACTGGCCCGATGCGTACCGCGTCAACCGCTACGTGCGCGGCGTCGGATCGGATGGCGACGCGTCCGAGGCGCTGAGCGGCTTCCTCCGGTTCCCGCAATGGATGTGGCGCAACGCGGACGTTCTCGATTTCGTCGGCTGGCTGCGACAGGTCAACGATGAATCGTTAGGCGCGCGAAAGGTCGGCTTCTACGGGCTGGACTTGTACAGTCTGCACGCGTCGATGGCGGCGGTACTCGAGTACCTGCGCGTCGTGGATCCGGACGCAGCGCGACGCGCGCAGTACCGTTACGCGTGCTTCGAGCAGTTCGGCGAAGATCCGCAGGCGTACGGGTACGCCGCGAGCTACGGCCTCGCTGCATCGTGCGAGAACGAGGTGATCGAGCACCTCGTCGATCTCAGGAAGTCTGCGGCCCAGTACGCACATAGCGATGGCCGGCTTGCGCCCGACGACCTTTTTTTCACCGAGCAGAATGCCCGCGTCGTTCGAAACGCGGAGCGCTACTATCGCGCGATGTTCGGCAGCCGCGTCGCATCGTGGAACCTGCGCGACGAGCACATGGCCGACACGCTGAAGTCACTGCTGTCGTTTCTGGATCGCTCGGGCGCAGGGTCCAAGGTCGTCGTGTGGGCGCACAACTCGCACGTCGGCGACGCACGGGCGACCGAAGTTGGCGCAGGTGGCGAGCTCAATGTTGGCCAGTTAGCACGCCGGCACTACGGCGACGATGCCGTGCTACTCGGATTCACGACGCACCACGGAACCGTGACGGCCGCCTCGGATTGGGACGAGCCCGCCGAACGCAAGACCGTTCGTCCGGCGCTGAGCGAGAGCTACGAGGCCGCGTTCCACGAGGGGCCGCGCAACTTCTTTCTCGATCTGCGGGCGACGAGTGCGGCGGTGACTGCGCTGGACGAGCCGCGACTCGAGCGCGCGATCGGTGTGGTGTATCTCCCGGAAACCGAGCGCCTGAGTCACTACTTCTCGGCGCACCTGCCCGAGCAGTTCGACGGAATTTTCCACTGCGACGAGACACGCGCCGTCGAGCCGCTCGAACGTACAGGGCGCTGGGATCGCGGCGAGCTGCCCGAGACGTTTCCCTCCGCGCTTTAGGCAAGCGCCCCGCGCTCGAGCATCGAGCCGTCCGTTCCATCACGACCCGCCCGATGACGGAATCTCAGCGGCATTTGCGCAACGTGATCGAGCGCTGTTGCGATGGGGTTTGGTGTCCGAGCACTGGGCTCCGGCACTATTGCTCCCGACTTGTGCGTGATCAGGAGGCTCCGATGAATGCATCACCGGGCAGGACTCGCGCGGGCCACATTGGTCGACTGGCGTCGTTGTCCGCACTTCTGCTTGCGGCGACCGCTTCCACCAAGCCGCCCTCACATTCGTTGAAGATCTTCAACACGGGTGACCACACGATCATCGAGGCGCACATCAGCGGCGTCAATCGGGATACGTGGGGGCCCGATCTGCTCGGCGACAACACGATGATCGCGCCAGGCGAGAGCGAGCAATTCACGATCGGCGAGGGCTGTGCCGAAGACATCAAGCTGATCTACAAGCACTCGGTCGTGCGCATCTCGCGCAACTTTGACACGTGCGAGTACGATTTGCGGTCGTCGTACTAGGAAACCGCCTCTGAGTCAGGGATAGCAGGAGGTGGCCGCGGTAGAGGTGTCAGTGCTTAGCGTCTTCGCCCGGTGAGAGTCGCGCGCCCAGGGGAAACAGGAGGAAAACGCAAAGGCTCAAAAGGATAACAAGAGTGAAACCACAGATGACGAAAGTGATCGTTCGACGCGGAGGGGAGTACGGTCGCCAATGGTTGGTGAGGTCTTTGTGTTTGTTAGCAACAAAACACCTCTCCCATCCGTTAGGGAACGCACTCCCCTCCGCGCAGAACGATCACTTTCGTTATCCCTTGTTTCACTTTCGTTATCCCTTCAAGCCTTTGTCGAAGTCACTGTCCCCCCCCCGCAACACACGAGCAACGGACGAGTCTCGGCGTTGCCGAGTTGCCCATGCGGCGTCGCAGATGTCCTCTGTACGAGTGGCTGTCTAACGCCAGAGCACGGCGCTCGGTGTGCGGCGCCGAGGACGGCCGGCCACTAGTGCATGCCCGGGGCGGGAATCGAACCCGCACTCCCCGCAAGGGGAAAGGGATTTTAAGTCCCTCGCGTCTGCCTTTTCGCCACCCGGGCCAATGCCGCACGAGACCCTACGAACAACACAGGGACACGGGCGAACCGCCCCATGTCCCTGTGATCGTGTCTGTCGAATCGTGGAGAGCGGGAAACGGGACTCGAACCCGCGACCCCAACCTTGGCAAGGTTGTGCTCTACCAACTGAGCTATTCCCGCAGTCGTCTCAAAACTAGCCGAAGCTCCGCGAGCGAACAAGAGGACGCGCCGGGCACGCTGCGCCCGGCACGGCCGTCAATCACGGCGATGCCAACGTTGGAATACTCGTGCTGTACTGTGCGTTGATCGCCTGAATCATCAGGTTGGCGAGCAACACATGCGCGGCTGCCGATGGATGAATGCCGTCGAGCGAGATGAAATCGCCGAACGGTTTCGTGGGCTGCGTGAGGTCGGGCAGCACGGGAATCTGGCCGCCCTCGCGCAACTGCGCGAGCGGTACGTTAGGATCGAAGTACGCCCAACCCTTTGTCGTCGCAGTCTGTTGGATGAACGCGTTGTAGGTGTTCACGGCCTGCGTCACGAACGCGATTTCAGTCGCATCCAACACGAACACCTCGCCGAGCCCGTTAGCATGATTGGCGAGCGCGTGACACGCGATGGTGTCTGGCGCCGCGCCGGCCTGCATCGCTTGGAGCAGCTCGAGGTTGATGATCGACTGCGTCGTTGGCGTGCAGCTCGTGTCCACGGTGATTGGCGCGCCCACGGCCGCCTCGAGCGCAGGCAACACGCCAGGCGCGAACACTGCTGCCGCAGGGAAGAACAGCGGTGCGTTAGCCACGTTCACGACGCCGATCAAAATGCCGCCCTTGATCGTACCGCCGGCGTCCAGACCGGTCATCATCGCGTTGTAGTTGCTCTCGAACGCCGCTTCGGTCGTCACGCCCGGCGACAGGCCCGGAACGGAATCGAGGACGCCGCTCAGCGCAGCCGGCAGCACGTCGTTGTTGCCGATCCAGATGCTCACGAATGTCGGCTTCGCATCGAGCGCGCGCTGCACCTGCGTCTTGCCGCCAAGGATGAACGTGGTGAGCGGACCGCCGCCGCCGGTGCCGATCGGGCTCGCGGGATCGAACGACGCGGCGCCCGGGACCGCGACGTTGTTCAGCACCGCCACGCCCGACACCTGCGAGCGGAAGAAACACGTCGCGGATGTTCCACCGCCCACGCGTGTGCCTTTGGGGAAACTGTCGATCGGCGGTGGACAGCCGGGGTCGAGCAGGCTCGCGACAGTGAACGGTGTGTTCATCTGCTGCGCGAGCAATACCGGATACGCTTGGTGCTGCGTCGAGTCGTTGATGCCGCCGGACTGGAATCCCGCGGTGAAGCTGTTGCCGAGCGAGACATAGCTCGCGAACAATGGATTCACCGGGGGCGCCGGCACCACCAGATCCTTGGTCGGATTGCACGCCGCGGCAGCCACGATCATGACGAACGCGACCGCGCCGGCGACGAGATTCCGCTCTCGAGACATGGAAGATTCTCCCGTGTGCGTGATCGGTGGCGTCAGAAGTTGGCGCGGATGCTGAGCGACAGCACGTTGGCGTCGAGCGTGTAGAAGCCGGAGTTCAGGTCTAACGCGTTTTGGCCGGCGCTGGTGGGATCGGCGATGCGGCCCCGGCGCCCGCTCGTGTCGACGTGCAGGTAGGCGGCGTCGAACGTATACCGCGGCGAGAGCGGGATGCCGAAGCCGACCATGTAGTTGCGTCGATTCACGTCCGGTAGCAGCGGCGTCACCGTCTCGTCCGGCGCAGGCGACCGCACGTACGAGAAGCCTAACCGGCCCTTGATCCCGACCGCGAAAGCATGCTCCGCGCCCACGCGGATCGACCACGAGTTGTCGTAGTTCTCGAACAACGTGCGGCTTTGCGAGCTCGCGGGACCCTTGAAGGCGATGGGCAGCTGATCGAAGGACGAGAATTGCGTCCACTCGAAGTCGCCTTCGAGACGCGTCGTCACGAGACCCGAATATCCGAGACCTACCTGAAACTGCGCGGGATGTTTGATGCGGGTGGACACCTTTTGTGCGCTGAGGGGCTGACCCGGCGCGAACTCGGTGCTCAGGACGCCGTCGACCGGCGTTCCCGGGGGCGCGTTGAGCGGATTCCCGGCGGACAACACGAGATTCGTGGGCACCTGCGAGAAGGTCGCATCGGCGTTGTCATAGTGGACGGAGAGCGGCGACAGGTAGCGCGCTCCGATCTCCCAATCGGCGCCTAACGTGCCGTGCACGCCGACGTTGAAGCCGACCGCCGTCCCGCTGCCCGAGAGCTTGGCGCGTGCGAACTCGGTGCGCGCGGCCACGCCCAACTGTCCGAACGTCAACCCGGGCACCGCTTCTTGTTGGGCGAGATCGAGCGACTGCCGCAGCTCGACGTGCGAGTAAGCGAACACAGGGCCGCCGCCCACCTGCCAACCCGGAGCGAATCGATACGCAAAGTTGGGCTGAAAGTAGATTGACGAGAGCGACGCCTTGAGCGCCTCAAAGCGTCCGGGAAAATCACTGTGCCACTGCGACGTGAGCCCATACGGCACGTACACGCCGAGTCCGGCCGCCCAACGATCGTCCTTCGACCCGTAGTTCACGAACACATGCGGGGCAATCGACAGCGGGGCGTCGCTGGCCGAGAACGTGCGTGACGTGTCAGCGGTGAATCCGCCGCCGAGTTTCACCGCGGCGACTCCGGCATAGACGCTCCATCCCTCGAGCGATGCGGCGGCCGCGGGATTCCAATAGATGGTCGATGGGTCCTTGCATGGCGACGCGGTCACCGCGAAGCCGCGCGCGACGGCACAGCTCCCAATTTCGTTCAACTGGAAGCCCTGCGCGTGCGCGCCGCACACGGCGCCGCAGGCCACGAGCATCACGAGCGTTGGCGCACGGAACACATTCATGGGGGCGTCCTCCATCGTGGTGGTCACGCGCGCGAGTGGCGGCGCGGGCGCGCATAACAGTACGAGGATCGGGCGTCCCGGGAAAGGTGCAGTTGGGCAGCGCGGCGCGTGCGCCAGGTGATCAGGGCCGCACGCCGAGTGCGTGCACCGCGTACCACGTGGACCACGCGAGCAGACCGGCGAGCGCCGCGTCGCCGCCGTTGCCCGTCGCGCGGCCCTCGGCGTCGACGAGCTCCGCGGCGATGCCGTTGTCGAGCGGCGCGCGCCGCAGCCATTGCAGGACCGCGGCTGCGTCCGGGCCTAACAGACGCGCGCACTGCTCGGCCAACGCGCCCGGCTCGGCGCCTAACCCGCGGACCGTGCGGCGATACACCGAATCGAAGCGCTCGACCGCTTCGTACAACGGCAGCCAATACGGCGACGCATTGGGGTCGCCGTCGGTGCCCGAATTGCCGGACAGGTCGATGGACGTCGCGAAGAGCACTTTGCCATCGCGCTCGATGGAGAAGTGGCGGCGGAGCGCGGCGCGCACGGCTTCGGGATCCTCTACGGAGCGCGCACTCTCCTCGTCGAGCGTGCGCTTGAGGACGTCGAGTGCCTGCGCGACCACGGCGTTGCCGTGCAGCGTGAAGGGGTGGCCCGCGGGCGCGCCCGAGAGCGTGACCTCGGTGCTGTACAGCGGAACGTGTTCATCCCGGCGGCCCGACAGGTCATCCCACGAGGCGTAGAGCGCGTCGGCGACGGCGGGCTCATCGACGATCTGGTCGTCGCCGGTTTCGCGAATGTACCGATCGGTGGCGATGGCGAACGACGCGACGCCCTCCAGCGAGAATCCCGGCTCGAACATCGTGCCGTCCAGGTAGTGCACGCCGCTGCCCGGGGCGTAGCCGTGCAGCTCGCACGCGCGCAGCAGCAGCTCGCGCGCGAGCGACGCGTCGGCGAGCTGGATCGCCGGCAGCGTCCAGCCTAACGCATCCCAGTCGCGTGTTGTCACGCCGCGGCCGTTCCACGGCGCGCGCGAGCGCACGAGGTAGAAGTGCGCGTCGTCCAGCGCGCGGCCGGCACCGTAGAAGTACGCGAACAACAGGTTGCGATTGATCAGTCGATCGATGCCGTCGTGCCCAACGGTCTGCTCGAGCTCCTGCAGCGCATCGCGCGTCATCGCGAGCAGCTCGCTCCAGCCGCGGCGGCGCATCACGGCCACCGTGGCTTCGGCACCGTCGCGCTCGGGACCGGCGGCGATGTAGAATGCGGCGCCCGTGCGAGCGCCGGCCTCGAGGCGCAGCGAGCGACGCACGCTGAAGCGCGGTGCGTCCCCGCCCTGCACGTCGCTCACGCTGTCGGCGTCGGCCGCGACCGCGAGTGCGGCCAACCCCGGTTGGGCACTGCCCTCGAGCACCACCACGCCGTCGTCGCCCAGGGCAATGCGATGCGCGTCGTCCGTTGGGCGAGCCGTTCGCACGCGGAGCTGCCGGTGACCGAGCACGCCCTCGAGCGCGAGGTCCACGGCGATCTCGCGCGCCGTCCGGTTTTCGAATGCGAACGCGTACACCGCGCCCGCGATGTCCGCATCGCGACCGTACGGCGCGAACAGCGTTCCGCGAATCACGAGACCGTCGATGGAGCACGTGAACGTGGGGAGCCAACTCATCGCACGCTCCCACGCCAGTCCTTGGGCGCCAAGCTCGCGGCGCGCGCCGTCGATGTAGAGCGTGGGCTTGAGCAGCGGCGGGCCGCTCCCTGAGAGAAAATCAGCGCCGCCGGCGAACTCCACCGCTGCTCGCGCTCCGCGATGCAGCACCCCGAGCGCGTGCAGTGCGCCGTCAGCCGGATGGATGCACGGCAACGTGAGCCAATGATTGCCGGTCAGTTGCCACGGAATGACGGACTTCGGAGTTGAATTCACGAGCGACGCATTGCGAGAGGTCGGTGCCCGCGCGGCGTGCACAGGCGTTGCAATGCGTGCAATATACGAGACGGCGGGACGAGGCGACGATCGCGCCGAACGTTGACAACCCTGGAGTGTAATGACAGACTTGCGCGCACACGCCGCCCGTCGACCCGACTTCACACCGTCACTGCCGGACACACCACTCCGCCACCGCTTGTCGTCTCGCTCGCTTCGTCTCGCGCCTGGGTGGCGGCGCATTGCACTCCTGTCGATCGCGATCTCGATGCTCGCCGTGATGCCGCTCGACGCGCAGAGCGTGTTGGGCTACGGCGACGACGCGACGACGCTGCCGGGCGGCACCCTGCGCATCGGCTTGTTGAATACGTGGTCGCGCTGGTTCCAGCAGTATGATGCTGCCCCGGGCGTGTTCATTCAGACGCGCTCGCAGGCGCGCATCACACCGCTTTCGCTGGATTTTGGGCTCACGGACCGTGTGATGCTCACCGCGTCCGTGCCGTCGGTGGGCACCACCGAATCCGCGATCTACTTCTCCAACCCCGCGCGGGGCGACCTCGCCGACTCGATCCGCTCCTTCAGGCGGAGCGGGATCGGCGATGCAATGGCGACGCTCAAGCTCGTGTGGCTCGGTGAGCAGAGCGAGCACGATCGCATCGCCGAGCACGGCCTGCACGTACGCAGCGCGCTCTCGGCGAGCGCGGTGATCGGAACCGGGCTGCCGCCCAAGCCGTTCCAGCAATTCGGCATCGGCACTGGTGAAGGCGAGTCCGGCCTTCAGGCGGGCTCATTCTGGGACTTTCTCGCCGGCCAATCGTTCTGGACCAGCGTGGCGCTGCGCTACGAGCACCATCTGCAGGACACGCGCTCGCTCCGCGTCGGTGCCGGGCCGCCCGGCGATCCGTTCGACGCCACCGCGCGACCGGTGAATACGACCCGTCGGTTAGGCGACGCCTATTCGATCGACATCACGCCGCGGCTTGCGTTAGGCGAATACATTTCGATCGGCGCGCGTTACCAGTACGAGCACGAGAACGCCGGTACCTTCTCGGGCACGCTCGACGTGGTCGACTCGGCGGGCAACGTGACGCACCTCGACGCGGCCGCACTCGGCCCGGCGTCGGCGTTCACGAACCAATGGGTTGGGCTGGGCCTCGTGTTTTCGAGCGTGGCCGCGAGCGAACGGGGACACGGCGACTATCCGTTCGAGATCACGCTGCAGTATCGGCGGCAGATCGCGCTCTCGAACGGCCGACCCGCGCGCGGCGAATGGGCGGCGGGCCTGCGCTTCTATCAGAAACTCTGGGGACGGGGCATCGTGCAACGCGACGTTCCAGACACCACTCAGCGGCGACGCGAGCCCTGACGGCGCGGTGCGCTGCGCGGCTTCGTCGTCGATGCGGGCGGCGTTGCAGGCACCGCTGCGGGCGCCGCGGCATTGGCGAGCAGCTCCCGCGCGTGCGCGAGTGCGGTATCGCTGCCTTCGTCGCCGCCTAACATGCGCGCGATCTCATGGGTGCGCTCGTCGTCGCGCACCACGAGCGTGTCGGCCGTGGTGATTCCGCCGCGCGCGCCCTTGCTGACCACCACGTGATGGTGCGCGCGCGCAGCGATCTGCGCGAGGTGCGTGATGGCGAGCACCTGATGATGCGCCGCCACTCGGCGCATCGTGTCGCCCACCTGCAGTCCTACACGACCGCCGATGCCAGCGTCGACCTCGTCGAAGATGAGCGTCGGGACGCGATCCACGCGCGCGAGAATGGTCTTGAGCGCGAGCATGATGCGCGAGAGCTCGCCGCCGGATGCGACGCGCGCCAATGGCCTGGCGTCGTGTCCGATGTTGAGCGCGACCAGGAACTCGATGTCCTCGGCGCCGGTGGCTGCCGGGGCGGCACGCGCCACGAGACGCGCGCTGAACTTGCCGTCGGGGATGCCTAACTCCGGGAGCAGCGCGTCGACCTCAGCGCTCAGGCGGCGCGCGCCGTCGCGACGGCGCACCGTGAGCTCGGCGGCCGCCACGGTGAACGCCTCACGTGCGGCGGCGTGACGCTGCTCGAGCTGCCGGATGTCGAGCGCCGCCGTGTCCACGAGGTCGAGCTCGATGCGGGCGACGCGCCCTGCCTCGAGCACGTCGGCCACCGTTGGTCCGTACTTCTTCGTTAGGCGAAACACGAGGTCGCGCCGGCGCTCGACTTCCGCCAGGCGCGCCGGATCGAGATCGACACCCGACGCGTAGTCGTCGAGCGCGCGCGCGAGCTCCTCGAGGGCGTAGTAGCCGTTGTCGAACAGCTCCTGGAGACGTGACAGCCCCGGGTCGATGCGTTGAATCGCGGCCAGCGACTTGTTCACGTGGCCGAGGTTGGGCAGGACGCCGTTCTCCGACCGCTGAAGCGCGTCAATCATGCTCTGCGCGAGCGAGCGGAGCTCGTCCGCGTGCTCGAGTCGGCGGGCTTCTTCCTCCAACGCCTCCGACTCGCCGGGCGTGAGCTTGGCCTCGTCGATCTCGCGCGCCACGTGCCGCAAATAGTCGGCGCGCCGCTCGGCTTCGGCGGCGCGGCGGCGCAGCGTTTCGATCTCGGACTCGAGCGTGTGCATGGTGTCGTAGCGGTCGCGCACTGCTGCAGCCGCAGCGCTCGCGCCGGCGAACGCGTCGAGGAGATCGCGCTGCGAGTCGGCATCGAGCAGCGACTGCGCTTCGTGCTGCCCGTGCAGATTCACGAGCGACCGACCGACATCGGCCAGCACACCCGCCGTGGTTGATGCATCGTTGATCCACGCGCGCGTGCGACCGGATGCCGCAACCTCGCGGCGGAGGACGACCAGATCATCGTCTGCGTCGATGCCGTGCGCGTCGAGCTGCGCCCGCACCGCTGCGCTGGCGCCGATGTCGAACACGCCCTCTACCGTTGCCTTGTCGGCGCCGGTGCGAATGACGTCAGTGCTCGCGCGCTCGCCTAACAGGAGGGCCAGTGCGCCGACCACGATGGACTTCCCCGCGCCCGTCTCACCGGTGAGTACGTTGAAGCCCGGTTCGAGCGGAAGCATGAGACTGTCGATGATCGCGAAGTTGCGAATGCGCAGCTCGGTCAGCACCTGTCGTTCTCGTCGCGCTCCCGCCATCCGCCCCACGTCAGCTTGCGCCGCATGCGGCTGAAGAACGTTGCGCCACGGAAATTCACCAAGAGCACCGGCCGATCCGCCCGCCGGACGGTAAGCGTGTCGCCGGTGCCGAATGTCGTACCGGTCTGGCCGTCGATCGTCACCAAAAGCTCTTCGGGCCCATCATCTACTTGCACGACAACCTCGGCGGACGGCGGCAGGACGACGGGCCGCACCGCGAGCGTGTGCGGCGAGATCGGCGTCAGCACGATTGATTCCACCGTCGGCACCACAACGGGTCCGCCCGCAGACAGGCTGTAGGCCGTCGATCCGGTGGGCGTCGACACGATGAGGCCATCAGCCACGAAGGAGCCGATCGTTTCGCCGTTCACCGACACCCGCAGGTGGACGACGCGCGCAAACCCGCCTTTGTGCAGCACGACGTCGTTGAGCGCGCGCCGGCGATCGGAGTGCGCGCGCGACGTGCGCGCCTCGAGCGCCATGCGGTGCTGGACCGTGTAGTCGCCCTGCGCGAATCGCTCGAGCGCGCTCTCGAGCTCCTCGCCGGCGCACGCCGTGAGGAAGCCGAGTCGTCCGAGATTGACGCCGAGGATCGGGATCTGTCGTCCGGCGACCAGGCGCGCGCCGCGAAGCATGGTGCCGTCGCCGCCGAGCGTGAGCAGGGCGTCGATATGGGTCGGGTCGTCGAGCAGCTCGCCGTCGGCGCCGGCCTCGAGCAGCTCGTCCTCGTACAACAGCGTCATGCCGAGGTCCGGGCCGCGCCGCTTGAGGATGAGCAGCACGTCGTGCAGCCGCTCATAGCGGCGATTACCCACCACGCCCAGGCGCGTCACCCGGTGAGCGCCTCGGTCTCGTGCAGCGCACGAATGCGGCGCGCGATGCCGCCGGCGTCCAGGCCCGCGAGCTCGAGCTGGCGCTGGCGGGGCGCTTGTTCGACGAACCGGTCCGGCACCCCGTGCACTGCGACGCGGACGGCGGGGTCGACCCGTTCGATCACGGTGGACATGAACGCGCCGAAGCCGTTGATCACGGTGCCTTCCTCGACCACGAGCACGCGCTTGTGCTGGGCGACGATCGCGGTGAGCGTGACTTCGTCGTATGGCTTGAGGTAGCGGCAGTTGACGACCGTGCACTCGATGCCATCGGCGGCCACCTGCTCGGCGGCGGCGAGCGCGGGCAGCACGGTGGTGCCGACCGCGAGGATGGCGTAGTCGCCGCCCTGGCGCAGCACCTCCCAGGTGCCTAACGGAGCGGGCGGAATCGTCGTGGCCGCCGGCACGGCGTCGGGTGCCGCGTCGCGCGGGTAGCGGATGGAGAACGGGCCCTTCGTGTAGTCGAGCGCGGCGCGGAGGAGTGCGATCATCTCGGTGCCGTTCTTGGGTGCGGTGACCACCATCCCGGGGACGGCGAGGAGATACGCGATGTCGTAGAGCCCCATGTGGGTTGGGCCATCCTCGCCGACGAGGCCCGCGCGGTCCATGCAGAAGATGACGGGCAGGTGCTGGATGGCGACATCGTGGATGAGGTTGTCGTACGCGCGCTGGAGGAACGTCGAATAGATGGCGCACACGGGGCGGACTCCGCGCGTGGCCAGACCGGCCGCGAACGTGACGGCGTGCCCTTCGGCGATGCCCACGTCGAAATGGCGGCTCGGGAAGCTCTTGGCGAAGACGCTGGTGCCCGTGCCCGCGGGCATGGCGGCGGTGATGGCGACGACGTCCTTCCGCTCCGCGCCCAACTCAGTTAGGCCCTTGCCGAACACCGCGGTGTACGCCGGGTTGGCGGTGGATGTGCGGCGCGGCTTGCCGGTGGCGGGATCGTGGCCCGGCGGCAGCGCGTGCCACTTCTCCGAGTGATCGCCGGCGGGAAACCCCTTCCCCTTCTGCGTGATCACGTGCACCAGCCGCGGCGTGCGCATCCCCTTCACCGCCTCGAGCGTGTCGACGAGCACGTTGATGTCGTGTCCGTCGATCGGACCGAAATAGCGGAAGCCGAGCTCCTCGAAGAGCACGCCGGGCGTGAGGAAGCTCTTCATGCTCTCTTCCCACCGGCGCACGAGGGTGCCGATGCCGGAGAGCGGTCCAGGCAGCTCGTCCACGACGAACCCGATCGCGCCGCGCACCCGGTTGTAGATCGGGTTGCGCTGGATAGATCCGAGGTACCGCGAGATGGCGCCCACGTTGGGCGCGATCGACATCTCGTTGTCGTTCAACACGACGATGATGTCGCGGTCGGACGCGCCGGCGTTGTTGAGCCCCTCGTACGACAACCCGCTCGTGAGCGCGCCGTCGCCGACCACGGCGGCGACGCGAAAATCCTCGCCCCGCAGGTCGCGCGCGGTCGCGATGCCTAACGCAGCCGAGATCGCCGTGGCCGCGTGGCCGGCGCCGAAGGCGTCGTACGGGCTCTCGTCGCGCTTGAGGAATCCGGAGATGCCCGCTTCCTGCCGCAGCGTCTCGAACAGGTCCCTGCGGCCCGTGAGCATCTTGTGCGGGTAGCCCTGGTGCCCAACGTCCCACACGATCTGGTCGTGCGGCGTGTCGAGCACGTAGTGGAGCGCCACCGTCAGCTCCACCACGCCGAGTCCTGCGCCGATGTGGCCGCCGGTGCGGGAGCAACTGTCGATCAGCGCCACGCGCAGCTCCGCCGAAAGAGAACGCAGCTGGTCGCGCGTGAGCGTTCTGAGATCCGCCGGAGTATCGATACGATCGAGAATGGACATGCGTCGGTTGTCGGAAGACTACGAGGTACGCAACACCACGAACCGCGCCAGGCGCTCGAGTGCGGGCGTCAACAGGCCGTGCTCGCGTAAGGCATCGCACGCCTCGCGCGTGAGCGCATCCGCCCGGGCCACCGCGCCCGGAATACCGAGGAGTGCGGGATAGGTACTCTTGCCCAACGCCGCGTCGCGGCCGGCGGTCTTGCCCAACTGCGCCGTGGTGGACGTCACGTCCAGCACGTCGTCCGCGATTTGAAACGCCAGGCCCACAGCCCGGCCGTATCGATCCAGTGCGTCGGCGCGCGTCGGAGCCGCGCACGCCGCGATCCCGCCGATGCGCACGGATGCGGCGATGAGCGCGCCGGTCTTGGCCCCGTGCACCCGCTCGAGATCGGCGAGCGACAACGTGCGTCCCTCGCCTGCCAAGTCGAGGAGCTGTCCACCCACCATGCCGCCCGCACCGGATGCGCGCATCAGTTCTCGAACAATGGCGCCGCGGGCGGCCACCGGCAACCCGAGCGCGGCCGCGGCGTCGCACGCCGCACGCGCCGCGAGCGGCACCATCGCGATGCCGGCGGTGGCGGCGACGACCGCTCCGTGGACCTTGTGTGTGGTTGGGCGTCCCCGGCGTACGTCATCGTCGTCCATGCACGGGAGGTCGTCGTGGACGAGCGAGTACGCGTGCACGATCTCGACGGCGGCGGCGAGCGCGCGGGCATCGGCGGTACCGCCCGACGCGCGATACGCGGCGAGCAGCAGCAGCGCGCGCAGCCGCTTCCCCTCTCCGAGCATGCTGTACCGGATCGCGGCCGACACGTCGTTAGGCACACCGTCCAGGTTGCGCGCGCAGAGGGCGAGCAGTGCGGCGTCGACCGCCGCGCGGTCGGCCGCGAACTGATCCGCGACCGCGTCAGCCGTCGAAGTGGCCAAGCTCGAATGTTCCATCGGCGCGCTCGATGAGCACGCGGACGCGCGCCTCGGCGCGCTCCAGGGCCTTGGACGCCGAGCGCAGTCGCTCGACGCCTTCCTCGAACAAGGCGAGCGCGCGGTCGAGCGCGACGTCGTCGCGGCCCAACTCGGCCACGATCGCTTCGATGCGCGCCAGATCCTCCTCGAACGACATGACTCAGCGCTCCGTTGGGCGCGGCTGCGGCGCGGCATCAGAGGACGTGCTCTCGGTGCGCGCGCCCACTTGGCCATCACGCAGGCGCAGCCGAAACGCTCGGCCGCGCTCGAACTGGGCGGCGTTGGTGAGCGTGTGGCCGTCTTCGTCCGAGGCCAGCGCATAGCCTCTGCCTAACGTAGCCAGAGGGCTCAGGGC
>Ga0157370_10001561_pt1 | contig 28393 bp, 15 predicted proteins | sample C35metaG_FD_113463 | JGI IMG/M metagenome (GOLD analysis project Ga0157370, IMG submission 113463) | Corn rhizosphere microbial communities from Kellogg Biological Station, Michigan, USA - C3-5 metaG | ecosystem: Host-associated > Plants > Roots > Rhizosphere > Soil | place: USA: Michigan...
ACCACCATCCCCGCCTCGGCCTGCTTGAGAAACCCGATGATCTGCTCGGTCGTGAATCGGCTCTTGCGCATGTCCGTCCTCTCTCGGTGAACGGACTTTACCTACTATCGGCTGGTACGGCTGGTGGGGGGCAGGTCACAGCCAAGGTCCGCGCGACCAGTCATCTTGGGCTGCGAGCAGGCTGCACTCCTGTCCAAAAAACGCGACTCAACTTCATCTTGGTTCGACGATTACTGGTGTGCGAGTCCCCGTGCGAATGCGAGAACCTGGTGGGTTGCGTGATGTAACCACGTGGATCTGGGCTGTAACCCGGTTACGTGCCGAACCGGACAAATTTCGTCTAATAAAAGTATATGTAAAACAAGCGTATACGATCACTGTCACGGCCTCTTCCGGCATGGTAACCGTGCGCAACCGTCGCCTTCCTGGCTTCGACGCCTTACGACGGCCAGTGGGCTTCGGCCTACTGGTTGTTTCGACTGACGTTGCCGGTGGGCGTACTGCGCCCGCCGGCTCTTTTTGTTCGATTACCGGGAGCAGGGCGGGTCACTGATTTAGTTGTGTATTCCGGTCCCATTGACCATCCGTTCCAGAAATTGCTGACCACTGTGCCAGTGCTGAACACTTCGCTGGCGTTGGCCAGTGGCCGGTCACGACCCTTTGCTGCCCGTGAAGAACGGCCGCTTTGGGGATGGCTGGTCGCCGATTCAAACACTTGGTTACTGACGGGAAGTCTCTTACGGACGTGTTAGGCCGCTCGCCGATAAGAGTGAAATGCCACCTTGGAGCCGTACAAAGTTTCCCCGCTCGCAACTCTCTGGGCAATGACGTCAATTTGGCGAAGCACGCACCGGTAGTGCCGCCACCAGTGAACAAACACGGGGACTCCCAGGAGCAGAAATATTGCAGCAACGAGCGTCGATGCGGCGATGTCATGAAGCTTGAGGTAGTACGGCAAGCCCGACACATAGAGCGGCCAGCATTGGAGCAGCCGTGGCCGCGCATAGAACTCTACGCAGAGTCACAAGCAACGTGGCTCGCACCACCGCCACATCCTCGGCCCTCAAAATGTCGGCATAAACTGAAGCGAGCCAAGGACCGGAGCGCGTCCGCTGATGCTGACCGTAAGCGGCGCAGGATTCAACTGCAGGGCGTAGGCGAGCCGGGTGGTTGCAGCGCTATCCTGCGCGACCCACGAGTTGGGTTTGCTGATGAAACTCATCGGCGATTCTCCTTGGCGTTCTATTCAGCGGGATAAGGATTAGCGCGGTCTTCAGACGCATCCGGTTTGGGATGCGCCCGAAGGCCGCTGTTCAGCTGGGAGGGGAAACTTCCAAGGTGGATTTATGCGCCGCCGAGCAGTTTCTTCCTCATTTTGGCGTCAATTTTTTTACCGGTGATTTCTTCCAGAGCTTCAATGAAATTGTTGCCGAGCTCGTGGCTGAGTTTGGCGGCGATCGGCGGCGGCTGAACGAAATCGGCGCCGGGCCTGTCCAGTTCCTTGAGCGTTGCGCCAACAGTACCCGCGCCCATAGGCACCCAGTAGTAACAGTAAGGCGCGTTCTTCTGCTGGCCGCTGCTGCCCTGCTGCACCGCGATGTAAAAGGCGTTGCCAGCGGGGACAGGCAGCACGAAGGAGTTGGGGTTGCTGGCCATATAGTCGCTCCATCCTGGGCCGAAGAAGCCGACATTTCCGCCAGTCACGAAAACCGTGACCGCATTGGACTGGCCATATCCATAACACATGCAACCAGGAGAAGCGCTGCTGGGGTTACCGATTACGCCAATGGCGAAGCCATCCGTGGGAGCGGTGTATCCCTTGGGCGAAGACCAGGAGCCGGGAGTGATAGTCTGGGCTGCGCTGATCAGCGCGACCCGGCCGCCAGCGGCGCTCAGGCCGTTGATGGTGGCGTTGGAGATCGAAGCGCTGTCGGTGGTGAGGCTTGCCGCCTGTAGCGCGCCCGTGCCGACCGCACCGGAGACGCTGAGGCTGCTCAGGGTTCCGCTGCCGGAGACATTCAGATTGCCGCTGACGGAGACTGGGCCCAGATTCGACTGTCCCGCCGCCGAAAGGGTGCCGGTGGCGGAGACGTTGCCGTTGACCGCCAGGCCGGTAGCCGTGATGGCGTTGGCCTGGGTGGCTCCGGAGACAGCGAGCGGGCCATTCACTGCGGCCGTGGCGGTGGTGACGGATGCGGCGATCAGATTGGGATCTTGCACGGAGACGGTCGTGGAGAGCGCGGCCGAAAGCGGCGATCCACCACTGATGGAGACCGTAACCACGATGGTGAAGACGGTGTCAGCCGTCAGCGGACCCGAGGTCCAGAGGCCGGTGTCGGTCGGCGTGGCCGATTGCTGCCCCTGCGCGGCATTCGAGTAGTAGATGGTGAAGGAGGCGAGATCGACGACCGAGGAGTTCCAGACCAGCGTGACCGGCGCGCCGTTGGCGATCTGCGCAACCGGGACCAGTTGGCTGCCGCTTTCAACCGTGGCGCTGAGTCCGTTGAAGTAGAAGCCGGAGGGGAAGGTGGTGACCAGAAACGAGGTGAAGTTGATCGCTGTGCCGACGGTCTCCTTGACGTTGATGGTGGTGTTGCCGGGGTTTTCGACGGTGGGGAAGTTGTAGATTTCAACGACCACCGAAGCCCCGGCCGCGATGCTGACCGAAGAGCCGGATTGCGGCGCGAGGGTGTAAACGGCGGGGCCGCTGGTGACGGTTCCCGGCGACTTGATCTGCCAGTTGGTGGAGTCGGAGACGCTGGTGCCGACGTTGGCTGTCGTGGGGGTCAGGTTGCTGCCCGCGGCGCCCACCTGGATGGTAAAGGCGACCGAGTTGAGCGCGATGGCCGAGGCGGTGGGGTTGGTAATCACAAATTCGAGCGAGCCAAGAATGGGATCGCGGCCGCTGATGCTGACCGTGAGCGGGGCGGGATTCAACTGCAAGGCATAAGTGAGCTGCGTGCTGGCAGCCGCATCCTGCGAGACCCAGGAATTCGGACGAGTCACGAACTTCATTTTCATTTCCCCTTCTTCGATTGGTTGGGGATGGATGGAGCAATCGCGCGGCGGGCCTGCGTGGCGCCCAGTGTCGCGGAGAGCCGCAGCAAGCCGCGACGCAGAACCGGGGCCACCTCGGTGAGGTGCGCGGCCGTGTCGTTGGGAGCGGTGGAATATGTGTTCCAGCCGGTCTGGCCTCTTTCCAGCCAGTCCCATGTGCCGGCCTTGAGCTTGGGCACGGGGGTGAGGATGGTCGGAGGGGCCGGATCTGCATTCGGTTCTGGTGCGGGAATCTGCTGGTCGGTAAGCAGGCCGTTGACGCGGAAGGTTACGTTCATCGCGGCCAGCGCAGCGGTGGTGAAGTTGGGCGGAAGCGCGACCGAAACATCGGGCAGGATTGCCGTGGAAGCATGCACAGGCGCGCGCGGATCGACCAGCATGGAAACAAAGCCCTGGGTGGCGCCGTCGAAGGGCTGATAGAGGTAGTTATTGTTCACTCCGATGGGTTGAACGTAGCCGTCCGCAGGCGCTCCGGATTCGGTCACGACATTGAAGGTGTCGTAGTCGTCGCCGGCAAAGTAGCCGATCAGCCCGTCGTCGAGCTGGGCGACGTTGCCCAGTTGAATGCCGAACTGGTAGCCGGTGACGGGCGATCCGGGCGGCGCAAGCTGGGCGCAGTTGGAGCCGACAAAGGTGTTGGCCCAGCTTGGGTCGGAGTAGGGTGCGCCCTCAAGCAGGAATTGCAGCCGCGCGCGGACCATCGCCAGCGGTCGCCCGATGAGCACGGCCAGATTCTGATCGAAATTGGCGCCGGCGGGTACGGTGGTCCACAGCGTCTCGTCGATGGCATCGAGAAAGTCTGTAACTTCCGCAGGCGTTTTGCCGTAGAGAGCCAGCAGAAACGGCCCGAAGTGCGGAAACGCCTGGGACAGTTCCTGAAGGGTCTGGTAGGGGCTGAAGGGCGCCATTGTCCAGAAGACCTGCGGCGTTCCGGTCGGGGAGACGCCAATCGACATCTCTCCCAGCAGGTCGCCGAGCGGACTATACGCCATCAGCGAGCTATCCAGGTGATTGGGCAACACCCAGCCGGCAATCGGGTCGGCGCTTGGGTTGGCCGGGCCGAACAGGACGTTGTCGTTCGCGGCCGAGACCATGTCGAAGGCAAGTTTGGCGGGCTGCAGCAGCGCCGGGGAAAGCTGAATGAATGGATCGGACGTGTTGGGCAGAACCTTGGAGCCGATCGATTCGGTTATCGCGACGACGGTTGCGCCGGTCAACAGATTGGCGGGAACGGCGGCGCTGAGCCGCTGGCCGGAGACGTAGGTGGTCTCCAGTGCAGAGCCGTTCCAGTTGACTACCGAATTGAATGCGAAGCCGACGCCGTTGACGGTGAGCGTGACGCCGGCCGCGCCCGTCGCGATCAGGCCGGGCGTGACGCTGCCGATCGCCGCGCCGCCTGTGACGGTGAAGGGCAGCGTGTTGGTCTGGGTTGCGCCGGCGGTTACGCCGATGCTGGCCGAGCCGGGAGCAAAGAGGAAGCTCGCGGGCACGGAGGCGGTCAGGGTGGTGGCGTTCACCACCAGCGTATCGACCGCGGTTCCATTCCAGGTGACGAGCGCTCCGGCGGCAAAGCCGAAGCCTGTGACGGTGACGGTGACGGCGAGTGTGTCGGAGGGAACCATCCCCGCCTGATAGAGACTCGGCGCAAGAGCCGCAACCCCCACCGCGCCGGTGACTAAAACCGGAAGGCTGTTGGTGGTCTGCCCATTGCTGAGAACCGCCACCGTGGCCTGCCCCGCTTGCAGGCCGGCAGGCAGCGGCGCGGTCAGTTGCGTGGAGCTGACAAAGGTCGTGGTCAGCGGCGTCGAATTCCACACAATCTGCGCGCCGGAGGTGAAGTTGATGCCGGCCACGGTGAGGGTGCCGCTGGACTGCGCGGGAAGAATCCCAGGAGAGACGCTTGCGATCTGGGCCGCCGCGGTCACGGTGACAGGAACCGGGTTCGAGGTGAGCACCGGCGAGAGATCGGGCGGCAGGAAAACAATCTCTTTGGTGTAGGAGTTGGGATTGAAGGGCCAGAGCGCCTGTCCCCACTCATCGACCAGCACGAGATTGAGAAACTCGAACTGCCCGGCGCGCCAGGGCTGAAACTGGCTGGTGGGAATCGCCTGGCCCTGCATCGGAATCGGCGGCATCATGGGCGGATACGAGCCGGTCGAGCCGATCAGCGAGGCCAAACTGGGGTTGGTCACGAAGGTGCCGGCGGCGGGGCTGAGAAAGACGCCGGAGGAACCCAAAAGCAGTTGCTCGTTGAAGCCGTCGAGTTGCTGCGAGAGCAGATCCCAACTGTCATCGGTCTGTACAAAATTGAGCAGAGCCCGCAGGGCCTCCGTCTCCAGCGGCGGCAGGCCGGGGTTGGAGTCGAGAAACTGCTGGATGCGCGACTGCATGTTGAAGGAAGCGTTTGGGGTGAGCTGGATGACGCCCTGCAAACCCATCGGCGGCTTGGCGACGCCAGCCAGCGACTGGTTCCAGGTGTACTGCGTGCCCTCGAAGATCCAGTTCGGCGCGGCCGGTGTGCCGTAATTGATCGGGTAGTAGCTTGCCTGCCAGAAGAGCAGCAGCGGATGCCAGGGGTTGGCCGTCCAGCCTGTGACGCCGCCCGCGGGATAAACGTTCAGGTCGTTGGCCGGATTGCTCATCGCTGCCTGGACTGCCGCGGGGTCCGCATGGATCGCCGCTGCAACGCTGGCCGCATTGCTGGGATCGACGAAATAAAACTCGTTGACGAGGCTGGTGATCAGAGCCGCCTGCCAGGGAGCGCCGCTGACTCCGCTCAATGCCGGTTGGGGAATGGCAATCCCCGCCGTCGCCGCGGTAATGGCCGTCTGGTTGAAGTTGAAGCCAGTGACGGCCTGCGAGGGAAAGCGGCATTCGAGCGTGTTGGGGCTCGTGACAATGCCGCTCGATCCGGCTCCGGCAAGCAGCACCACCGGATTGTTGGGCAGATAGAATGTGTCGGCCAGCCCGCGCTTCAGTTGGCGCATCGCCGGCAGTTGCTGGTTGGCGGCGTAAGCAGCAATGGCCTGCTCCAGCGCTTCGGGCGTTGCGCCGCCGGGCACCTGACCCCGCAGCGTCGTAACGGAGTTCTGCTGCTGCAGCACCTGCCAGGCAAGGCTGCAGTTGATCGTCGGGTCAAGCTGGTTGGTCAGGGAACTGGGCACGCCGCCGTTCTCGTCGGCCAGGCAAGGAATCGCAGAGCTGCCGTTGTAGGCCTGCGGCCAGTTCTGAAACTTCCACCACAAAACGTAAAGCTGCCGTTCGAGCGCGGCCAGCGCCAGCGAGGCCGTATCCAGAGCCTGCTGATTCTGATTCAGCGCGGCGAGCCATGCGGCCTCCTTCGCCAACTCGGCCTCGGAGGGGCTTTCGTTGGCATCGGGAGCATCCACGATCGACCAGGTATAGCCGCCGTTGCGCCGCTGAAAGAAGCTGGCGCGCAATTTTTCCGCGAGCACGGCCGCGCCGTCGGGCTGATCGAAGACATCGAGCTGGTTGAGCTGGAAGGCCTCCAGCAGCTCCGAGTCGATCGCCATTCCGGCACTCGATGCCTGCGCGGTAATCAGCGCGGTCAGCGCCTCGACCGACGTGTTGCCCACCGCAATCGAAACCGGAACCTTTGAGCCGTCCGGTGTTCCGCCCGGCGGCGGTTGAGTGCTCTGCCACTGCACGCCGTTGACCGAGCCCGCCAGAAGGGTCCAGGAAGCGGTCAGCGAGGGATCGGTTCCGGCAGGCAGCGTCCAGCCCAAAGCGCCCATCTGGGCGATGAAAAACGGCTCTGCGGTGGAGATGAGAGCGCATCCGGGAGCCTGCGCATCGCCCAGATTGGTGGTGATTTGCAACGTGGTCGCCGAGACCGCGGGATTCAGGTAGATGTAGGTGGTCTCGATCATCGCTCCGGTCGTTCCGGCCGCGATGTTGAAGGTGGAGCCGTCGCCGGCGGTCAGGACTCCGGCCGTCCATTGCATCTCGACCGCGGAGGCCGGCGAGAAGGCGAGCGTGCTCGCGAAGCCGCTTTGCGAATTCAGGCTGGCCACGGCCGCGCCGGGGTTGAAGGGATCGTCTTTTGCCGAGGAGAACCAGCCCAGAACCAGGTAGCTGAGCGTCTGGTCCGGCTGTCCGTTGAGCGGATCGATGAAGGAAAAAACGTTGTTGCACTGCGACTGATAGAAGGCGAAGGAGGGGTTGCCGGGGCCCATCGCGGTCAGGCCGATGGCGTGTCCGGACTCCGTCCAGTTGCCCAACTGCACATTGCGGCCGATGTAGACACCGATGGGCGTGTTGTCGGTCGAGGAGGTGGGCTGGGCAAAGATGGACGCGCCCTGCGAGGCGTTCATCGGCGAGGGCGGCGTGTTGGTGGGATAGGTGAAGTCGCTCTCCACAATCCACGCGGTCGCGGTACGGCCGGCGAGCGGGCCGCTATAGCGGATGACCAGCCAGCGGTTGGGAACCAGCGGATACGTGGTCAGGCCGCTCGCATTGTCCTGCGTTCCGCTGGTGAAGGCCTTGGGCAAACGCCACTTCAGGTAGACGCCGTTGTAGTACTGCGAAGAGGGAATATTGTTGGGCGGCACATTGATCGTCTTGGTGAAGTTGGCGTCGTTTCCATTCGTGAAAGGCTGCCCGTTGCCGCACGACTGGATGGCGTTGTAGCTCATCTGCGTGCGCATGAAGGTCTCGATCTGGTTTTTGGGCGCGCGCACCAGGTCGTTCACCACCAGGGCTTCGACGGTCATCGGGACGAGAAGTGGGCTTTGATTGCTCATGGGATTCCTTCGGAGATCAGGTGGTTGGGAAAGACTGCAACTCAGGTGCGGCGACCACCTGGAGCGCGAAATCTCCCGCACCGAATCCGCCGTAAACGTTGAGCGTGAACTGCGGGCCGCCGGCGACGACTTGGGGCGGATCGAGCAGGCCGACTGCCGGCTGCGGGCCGGTCACCAGGAAGGGCAGGCTGTTCGAGGTCACGCCGCCGGATAGCACAGAGACACTGACCGATCCGGCCGCGGTGACCAGATTGGCAGGAATCGTTACAGTGATCTGCTCGGCGCTGGCGGTCGCCGGCGCAAGCTGGCTGCCGCCCCAGTTGATCTTCGGGCTGGAGCCGAAGTTGACGCCGTCGATGACCAGCGTGAACTGCCCCGCCCCGGCCAGCGCCACCGAGGGATAAAGCGAGCCGATGGTGGGGCTGGCGCCGGTAATGTTGAACGGCGCGGCATTCGAGATCGCTCCATCGACTACCACGGAGACCTGGGCGCTGCCCTGCGCGGCAATCAGGCTGGCCGGAACCGTGGCCTTCAACTGCTGGCCGCTGACGAATGCCGTGGTCAGTGCGACGCCGTTCCATTGCACCACCGCGCCCGCAGCAAAGCCGCTTCCGTTCACGGTGAGCGTAAAGCCGCGGCCGCCTGCCATCGCCAGATTGGGAGCGATGGAGTTCAGAACCGGCTCCGCGCTGACCACGCTGAGCGTCATTGCATTGGAGGTGGCGCTTCCCGCGACGACCGTGATCGCCGCGCTTACGGGCGCGGCCGCCAGATTCGCCGGAACCTGCGCGGTGATCTGGTTGACGCTGATCGGCGTGGTCGAAAGCGCGGCGCCGTTCCATTGCACCACGGCTCCAGAGATAAAGCCCACTCCATCGACGGTGAGCGTGAAGCCGTTGACCCCGGCTTCGATCAGCACCGGGTTGATCGTGTCGATCTCGAGCGGCGCATTGAGAATGAACGTCTGCGGCAGCGAGGTTGCGCCGTTGCTGGTGACGGTGATGGCAGCCGAGCCTGGCGATGCAACCAGGCTGGCGGGGACAGTGGCCCGCAACTGGTTGGCGCTGACAAAGGTTGTCGTCAGCGGCGCGCCGTTCCAGCTCACCTGAGCGCCGGAGGCGAAGGGCGTGATGCCGACGGCGGGAGCGAGCGCGGCAGCCAGGCTCTGCACTTGCAGTACGCCGCCCAAGCTGCCCGCCGCCGGCGTGCGGAAGCTGGGCGGAACGGCGCTGCCGTTGGCGATCTGCGAGCCGGTAAAGGCAGGAGCCGTCACGCAGCGCGGGAAGATGCCCGTGCTCTCCACACCGAAGAGCACGCCCTGGTAAGGCTCGGCGAGAGTGACCGTGTCGGGGATGCCGTCGAAGAGGCAGAGCCGGACGGTGCTCGACGGGCAATCGTCGCGAATGGTGTTCAGCGGCGCGCCGCCGACAGTAGCGGCGACGATCAGATTGGGCCAGCCGGAGACGACGGCCGAGCGGATCAGCACGCCGCTGATGGCGATGCCGTTGCCGTTCGAGGCGGCGGCGGTCACGTTGCCGGCCGCATTGCCGGGGTTGGGTGCGGCATCGGGCCGGGTGCGGCGGAAACTGCGGGCGCGATGGCCGTTGATGGATGAGCGCAACGCCGGCATCATCGCCACCTGCTGCGTCACGTCGGCCGAGCTGTGCATCGCGATACTCAGAGCGCCGGCGACCAGTGCATCCGTCCAGGCTGGGTCGAGGTAAAAGAAGCGGATCGACTCGACGGGCAACATGCGCGAGTCGGGCACCAGATGCGAGAAGGGCACGGGATAGAGCAGGCTCAGCCGCGCCAGCCAGGCGGTAACCGACTCGATGATCTCGTTCAAATCGGTGGAGACCGCCGCGACCGCCGCGGGCGAAGCCACGGCCAAGCGCGGACTCGCCTTGGGCCGGGCGGCAAAGCGGCGCTGCGGGCGCGAGGAGGTTCCGGAACCGGCGGCCAGTATGGCATTCTGTCCACGCAGCCGGGTCGCGGAGAGCGTTCTGGTCAAGCCGTGGCCCAGCCCCTCGGCCATCAGGCCGGTGAAGCGCTGCCGCGTGGCGTGCGCGGACAAGAGCGCGCTCGGGCTGGTGCCGGGGACGAAGTGGCGCATCGTGCTGCGCTGCGCCAGGGTTGCAAACGACTTGGCAACCGCGTTGCGATACAGCGTCACGTTGCGCGCGAAGACAGCGTCGGCCAGCGCCAGGTTGCGGCCCAGATTCCAGGCGGCGGCGTAGCTCAAATCGAAGAGCCCCTGCTCGGCCAGATAAATCATCAGCTCATCGGCGCTGGTTGCCTGGCGAACCGGCGTGGAAGGGCTGCCAACGGCGGGCAACGGCTGCGGAACCTGCGCGGTGAGCGGGCCGCGATACCAGGCAAAGCTCTGCTCGCCGGAACCGGTGACGAATTCAAGCGGAACAAAGCCCTCGTTCAAGCGGCTCTGCACGTTCTGCGGCGCGGTGGTCGAGGGCGGCAACGGCAGTTGCAGCGCCACCGTGCTCTGCTGCGCCGCCGTGGCCTGCTGGCTCTGAATCAGGCCGGCCATCAACTGGCTGAAGCTCTCTCCCGATTCCGGCAGCGAGGTAAAGCTCCAGTTGAAGAGCGAGACCATCTGCACGTCCATCAACTGCTGGGAGTTCGGCTGCGTGGGAATCGGTGTCGCGTTCGGCCCCATGTAATCCGCGTAGCCTTCGAGAGAGACCAACTGCGCGAAGTAGCGCACTGGAGCCGCGGGATTCGCAGCCGCCTGCGGCAGCCGGTTGGCCAGCAAAATGCTCAGCAACTGCTCGCCTTCATCGAGCGTGTTCACGCCCCGGCAGTGGGTCAGGAAAGGTATGTCGGTGGTGGCGGGCACAACCGCGTTGAAGACAGCGCCGGGGATGGTGATGGTCTGGCACTGGGCATTCAATACATCCTGAGCCACCCAGCCCGCGGGCAGTTGCGGTTTAAGAACAATTTTGTCGGGATCGGCAGCCAGCAGCGCGCCCACGGTCGTCGTCGTCACCGGATTGTTGCTGCTCTCCGGCAAACGCACCTCGCTTTCGGCCAGAATCAACAGCGCCATCCACGCCGTGGGATTGGCCGGGTCCGGCTCACCATGATTGGGAACCAGGCCGCGCTCCCAGGGCAGCGAAGGGTCGGTGAGCACGATGAACGGCAGCTTCTCCGCATAAATGTCCGAAGAGCCGTTGGGCGGATAAAAGCTCTGCACGATCCCGGGATCGATAAAAAACTCCGGTGCCTGCACCGTCACCGTCTGCGTCGCAGTGAAGGGTGCGGGCGCGCCGGAATTTCCGCTCACAGTATGTTTGAGCGTGATCGTATAGGTCTTCGCATCCAGCGCCGGAAAGTATCCGTCGAAGAACTGGATGCTGCCCATCGGCGGCGGCGCGGGAAGATTGGCGAGATTCGAAGCGGCCACGGCTTTCTCCTGAAACAACCAATGTCTATGCAACCAGCAGCGGAACAGCGGCGAAGGATCTGCCCGCCTGGCTGGCGAAGTTGGAGAGCGGATCGTTCTTGGGCGAGGGCGTGTATTGCAGCGCGCCGAGCGCGGTGAAGATCGCAGTGCGCGCGGCCGTCGCCGTGACCGAGGCAATGCCGCTCGTGGGGTCGGCGATCACCGCGAGCGTCGTCGGGCTGTTGACGGCAATGTCGCCTTCGGGAGCGGCGGCCGAGCTGATGCCGATCACGGCGCCGGGAAGATTCAGATTGATATTGGCCAGATTGACGGCAACGTTGACCGCGCCCGCCGAGCCGCCGATCTCCGGCGGATTGACGACCACCGCAAGCCCGACCAGTTGGTTCGGAACCAGTTGCTTCGACGAGTCGGGCGTCGAACTGGATTGCGCACCCCACAACTGCGAAGGGACATTGCCGAAGGACGGCGCAATGCTGAAAGAAGCGGAGTAGTCGTTGCCGGCGCTGTCCACGATGGTCACCGCATGCGTGGCCGCAACATTGCTCCATCCCAGCGGCGCCACGTTGAACTGGCTGCCGGTGACCGCGTGCGTATTGCCGACCGAGGCAGAACTGGCCGGAATCGACGACGAGGTGTTGAAGCTGAACTGGCTGCCGCGCACGATCCACGGCGCGGGAACTGCCGGCGCCGCCGCCGCGCTCGCCGCGTTTCCATTTCCGCCTCCATTACCGGAGTTGGCCGGGCTGGTGGTGGTGGGCGTCAGCCCCGCGGCGGGCGAGAGCGTAATCACGTTGGGCGCGTCGGAGGTGCCCGAGTTCGGCAGCATGGCCTGCACCTGGCTCCATTGATTGAGAACCGGCTTGGAGGAGTTCTTCGATGCGCCGAAGGGAATTGAGAAGGAGATGATGTACCAATCGACGCCGACCACGCCGCCCGTCGGCGGACCCCAGACTTCGAGGTTGCAGCCGAGTTCGGCGGTCACCGTGAAGCTGGTGAACCAGAGATCGACTTTGTACGAAGCGCCGATGCTGATTCCGAAGGCGGCGTCGAACCAGAAGGGACTCCACTGCACGATGATGTCAGCGTGGGCGTCGAACCAGGCCTTCAGATTGCCGGCTTGATAGGTTGCGTTCAATTCGCCGCCGACCATCAGCGCCGAGGGCGTGAAGGCAAAGTACGCGCCACCGGAGATGCTGATGGACGAATCCAGCGACCAGTGGAAACCGACCTGGGGCACCTTCGGATAGTAGGAAGGCACCATATAACCAGGGTTGTAGCCGCCCAGCGTCAGCACAAAATCGCCGGCATGGGGGTTGGGTCCGTACCAGACGAAGAATGCGAAGCCGCCCTGCAGCACGCAGGCCTTGTCGAGCAGGAAAGAGCTCTTTGCCAGCACCGCCTGCACCGAGAAGATACCTTGCAGCGGCGCAAACTCGACTTCCAGGTCCAGTTCGATGTAGGCGTAGACCGGGACTTCGCTGCCCAGGCCTTGCGGGAACTGGGCGCGCGATGTGCCGACCAGCGCGATAATCAGCTCCTGGCCAAACTCGACCATGATCAGCGCCTGGGAGTTGACCAGCTCAAAGCTGGTGAAGGTGATGCCGGCGGCAAACCACAGCGTTCCCTGCTGCGGGCTCACCCACGCGGGCTGCGTGTTCATAATGACATCGAGCACCTTCTGCGGCGTCGGATTCGCGCCGAAGACACCGGTATTCGGCACCATCGAGGTGGGCAGCACCTGCACGAACGGGAAGGCCGCTACTTCGTCGATGGTGGGAATGCGCAGATTCGAGTTATACCCGAAGCCCAGCGCGATGCCGGTGACGAAGAAGGCCGGCGGACCGCCGAAGTCGTAGGCGATGTCGCCAAAGATGAACATCGAGCTGAAGCCGCCCTGGTTGCCGTAAAAGCCGAAGGCGTTCACGGTGAAGTCGCCGGTTCCAATCGTCACGCCGCCTTCAAACTCGATATAGTCGGCTCCCGGCGGAGCCAGATTCGTCAGCGAACCGGCAATCGTCAGCGGCGGGCTGGAGTAGGAGAGGCCCAGCCCCATCAGCGAGAACTGCGGCTCGAAGCTGCTCAGCGGCGAGCCCAGCCCCAAGCCGACCAGATCCATCGTCATCGGCCCGAAGGCCAGCGAGGCGTCCAGCTCGAACCACAGCACCTGCTGGTCGGATTGGTACATTACGCCGATGCGCTGGAAGGAGACCGGCCCGAAGCTCTTCTGCACGTTGAACCAGGTGACGCTATCCGATGCGCTTGATGCGGTCACTCCGTTCCCGGCATTCGTTGCGGCCAGTGCTGATGCAGCCGACGGTGGAGCGGTGGAGCTCGATCCGCCCAGCAGGCTCACGCTCAACGGCAGCTTCTCCGAGCCGAAGTCCAGTTCCGCCGAGAGCAGAAGCTTTCCGTCGATCCCCGCGGCGGGCATCTGCGGATAACCGGAGCCCAAAACCGCAGTGATCTGGGCGTTGATCTTGACCGCTGTCGGCCCATCCACCGGGGCCAGCGTGGAGACGATCACGCCAAGTTTTGTGACGCTGATATTTTCAATCTGCGCCAGGTCCTTGCCCACCAGCGGAAGATTCGAAAGGCTAAAAGTCTGGTTGGCGTCGAGCAGGAAAAAATATTGCGAGGTTTTATTGATCACCTGGCTGGCGAAGACCGCCGCGCCGTAATTCTTTGATTGCGCTCCCAAGGTGAGCGAGCTGTCGGTAAAGTCGTAGCGGAAACCCACGCCGGTCAACGCCAGATCAAGATTCTCCGGGATCGGCGGGATTGCCGCGCCAAAGACCGCAGCCAGATCCGCGAACTCGATGACGCCATCCGTGACATAAAAATTTGCCTGAATCCAGGTGTCGGTTGGCGTTTCGCTGAACTCGACTTTGAAGGTGAGGTCCTTGGTCTTGCCGCCCTCCTGGGGAACGTGCAGAACCAGCAGGCCGCTGAAATCCGCGCTGGGATCGGTCTGGCCGTAATTCACGTGGATTGTGGGAATGAAATCGACCGTCGTGCCCGAGACCGTGGTCTCACCGATGCAGGTGAAGTCGAAGGTCGAGCTGCCGGTATTCACCTCAGTGCGCAGCGATTTGATCTTTAGATACGTGCCGATCGGCGCCGGAATCCTGCAGGCGGGAATGGCGAATTTGGCCGCCAGATCGGCGATGATCTCGCCCAGCGGAATATTCTCGGCCTGCCCGATCAGATCCAGCCCGCCCGACTCCGAATACGCTCCGGCAATCGACATCGTCGTCGGATTGGTCTGGCCAACCGACATCGCCGCATAAAGGCCGCCCTGCACGGTCAGCTTGTTGCTGCTGCCGAGCGTCGCGCCGATGTTGAAAAGGAAGCTGTCGAGCGCGAATGACTTATAAATTGGAATCGGTTTGGTGATAGCCAGATTGAATTGGAACTGCCCGTCCGATGGGTGCAGCGTAAAGCCCAGGGTAGAAATCTCCACCTCCGGCATTCCCGCTGGCAGTGTCACGCCGAAGAAGGCAAAGACATCGGTCAGTTTCAGCGTCGCGTCCGGAGCCAACTGCACAAAGACCGCCGGGTCCGGGAACTGTCCACCCACATCGAAGGCCGGCAACGGCGGAATCTGCATCTGCGCATAGAGCTTGGCGTCGTAGCTCATGCTCTTGGTGAAGGGCTTGAAGACCTCCACGTCGAAGGTGACGCTCTGCACGATGAACTTCCCGTTGAAGAAGCTCCAGTTGCCGTCGTACTCCATGCTGAGGCGCAGCAGGGAGCAGCTTTTCTCGGCCACATTGAAGGCCACCTGAAAATTGGCCAGCTTCAATTTGGAGAGATCGGCCAGATCCGTGGGCAGCATCCCCAGCACATCCACTCCCCCGGCCAGCGCATTCAGCGCATCCGCACTCAACGCGCCAATCGGCGCATTCGTGCTTGACAGCGTCCAGTCCCCGGCGAAGGTCGGCACATTCAGCGAGATGGGCAGATTCAACGGCGGCGTGGTGGTGGTAGTGATCGCCGCATCGAACTCCATTCCTACCACCTTCAGGTCGGGATAAGGCGTCAGCGTTGCCGCCAGGCTGCCAAAGCTCACGCCCAGGCTGTCGATCAGCGTCCACTCGAGCGACTGCGGCAGTGTGAAGGTGATCGTGCAGAGCAGCAGATCGGTAGATGGCTCGGTGAAGGCAAACACCGCCGTGGTTCCAGCCTCGCCGAGAATCGTTGCCGTCCCGGTCAGCGTGGCGCCGGCAGCGTCAATTGCCGTCACCGTGAGCGCAATCGGATCGGAGTCGGGCAGCAGCGTGAGGGCCAACTTGACCATCTGCGCCGCAAACATACTCGGTGAAATACTGGCCTGTCCGCCGACGCTGAGCGTTCCCAGCCAGCTCTGCACATCCTGCAAATCCGTAATCGGGTTCGCCGTAGCCATGCCTGTATCCTGTGTCTCCGGTTATGTCAGTGGATTGGGGTACGCAAAGAAAGCGGTGTTGTTGTAGCCCGCCGGCAGAACCGTCTGATCGCCAACACGGATATTGCCCGGGATATTGCCCGCGCCCCCCGGCGGCAGCGCTCCGTTCAACACCGCGCCCTCGGCCGTCGATCCATGCAGGATGGGCACCGCCACCGTGCCCCAGCCGGCGGCAATATAGGCCAGCACCGCCGCCGGAACCGGGAATCCATAGCAGTGAATCCAGCCGGCCACCCGCTGCACCACGCCGTAGGAGTACGCGATTCTTCCCGCCAGCGCATACGGCGCCGCCGGATTGGGTAGATTCGCCGCCGCTCCATTCGCGTTCGAGCCGTGATGCGCCGCCGTAATCCCGGTCAGATTCGGAAAGACGGGATGAATCGGCAGCGCGTCGAAGTTCGCGTCTCCGGTCATGAGAAAGTTATGCGCCAGGGGATCGGCGATTGGCAGCAGCGTCGCCACCTGCATCGCCAATCCGCTGTTGTTCATCACCACCGCCGGCGGGGCGCCGGGTGCCGGCATACATTGATAGAGCGTGTAATTGGCACCAGCCGCTATTGCAGCGCCGCCGTAGATCGCCCGCGCGGCCAAGGTCAGAATGAAGTTCGCCGCCGCCGGCCCCACCGGCTGCGGAACATAAGTCCAGGGAAGATTGTTCAATCCCCAAACATGCGCCAGGCGCCAGTGATCCCAATCCCAGTGCGAGAGCACTACCTCCAGATTTCCCGCCAGGTTCTGCCTGATCGGGCCGCTCGGAGCCACCGCCCCGAAGCGCAGATTCGCCGGGCAACTGCGGCGAAACATATTCAGCGGGAATCCCAGATCGAAGTAAGTAACCGGTTGCTGATTCTGATCGAAGAGGAGCTGGCAGCCGCCCGCGCCCACGTTCATCACCCCAATGCTCGCAATCGGCGGTGGGGGCGGCGGAGGTGGCGGAAGCACCGGCGGCAAGGGCGGCAAGGGCGGCGGCGCAACCGGCAAAACCGGAAGCAGGCGAACGCGTTTGGCTCGGTTGGGTAAAAAACCATTGTTGGCCATTTGTGAGAAGCTTCGCTTCATCCCCACTCTGCGCGGGCCATCCGCGGGCTCGGGATCGTCGGCCTCTGAGGTCACGTTCACGCTGACAACGCGGCCTGAAGTCCACTGCGGGAGTGTCAGCAACTGCGCCCCGGTGAGTTGATACTCACCGTAATCCATATTTGTTCCCGACATAATCTCCGCTCTCCTCGCCGTGTACTGGTTATCGGGCTGCATGTCAATGTCCGGATCGTAGAGATCGCCACTCACGGTTCCGGTGCCCTTTTCCAGCCGGAGAAAGTACCACGACCCTTCGGCCAGTTGGTCTTCGCTCTTCAAGCCCAGCGCCTGCAATAGGGTGCTCTCCGCGATGTCGGCGATCTGATAGCAGGAGGCGGGCGCCACCGGAGGATCGCTCGAAACCGTTGGATTTTTCAGGTAGACATTATTCATCCACTCCATCGGCACTACTTCAAACATCGGGTAGTAGAGCAGCGTTGCCTCATCCTGGTCGCAACTGGAGAGGAATCCGTAGTATTGATTGCTCGGCGACAGCGGATTGCTATACATGTCGCCCTGCTTGCCGATGTTCTGAAAGAGGCTGCTCCAGGAGGGATTCGGAGGCGGCATCGTGTTCTCTCCAATCGCTTGACGAAAGATTGAATTGGAAACAAAGAGACTTAATCTGCATCGACGGCGCAGTTTCGCCGCTTACCTGAATCGAAGTGAAGAATACGTTTCATTATCAAAGATTGCAAGTAATCTTGAATTATTCCTGTAGAAAACGTCTATATTATTGATTGTATTTTATATACTTAAAGAACTTTCGTGCATCTTCCATGGGACCATAAAAATAAAATTGTAAATAAATGGATACTTCGGGGGCAATCTCTCTGCTGTCTTCGACTTTTCCAGTGCAAGCAGTGAGTACCCCCCCCCAAGATATTAAGACCTGCTCAGCTCTAGGAACATCTGATCTATCGCCGCGTGCGTCGCGGCATCGCGTAGTCCAACGATCGCGAGCATTTTTCATCCGCAGTCGCCTCCATGTTCGGCGTTCCTTGCCGCTTTTTGCTTTCCCGGAACCCGATTCACCGGATTCCGGGCGCATCTATCTTGTAGCCAGCACCGTTCGTCGCGCCATCCGCAGGTTGGCCAGCGCGAACAACGTCATCACTTGCGCACCGTTCTTCCTGAGCCCGCGGTAGCGCACCTTCAGATAGCCGAACTGCCGCTTCACGATGCGGAACGGATGCTCCACCTTCGCGCGCACCGACGCCTTCTTGTGTTCGATCTGCTCGGTGAGGTCGCGCAGCTCGGCGTCCTCGATCGCCTTGGCCTTGCTGCGCTTGGCGGCGATGAACCAGTCGCGCCCACGCTGGCCAGTACGCGTTGTTCGGCACCGATGTAACCCGCGTCACCATAGACGCTGGTCTCCTTGCCGTGCATCAGATTCGGGGCTTCCGCCACGTCGGCCACGTTCGCCGCGGTCGCGGTCACCGTGTGCACCAGCCCGGTGTTCACGTCCACCCCGATGTGCGCCTTCATCCCGAAGTACCACTGATTCCCTTTCTTCGTCTGGTGCATCTCGGGATCGCGCGCCTTGTCCTGGTTCTTGGTGGACGGTGGCGCCGCGATGATCGTGGCGTCCACGATCGTGCCCCGCGACAGCTTCATACCGTGCTTCACCAGATAGCGATTCACCTCCGCAAGGATCTGCGTGGCCAAACCGTGCCGCTCCAGCAAGTGCCGGAACTGCAACACCGTCGATTCGTCCGGCGCACCTTCCCGGCCCAGATCAATCCCCACGAACCGTCGCATCGCTTCCGAGTCGTACAGCGCTTCCTCCACGCCTGGATCAGATAACGCGTACCACTGCTGCAGGAAGTGAATCCGCAGCATTCGTTCCAACCCGATCGGACGCCGACCCGCACCGTCCTCGCGCACCTTCGGGTAGTGCGGTTCGATCAACGCGCACAGCGCCGACCACGGCACCACCTGGTCCATCTCCGCGAGAAACACATCGCGCCGTGTCTGCTTCCGGTTCAACGCAAACCCCGCGTCTACCTGCGTCGCCAGCGTCATCTGCTTCGGTACCATCGGCTATGCTCCCATCGTTGGTCGGCACTTGGGTTCTACCCCTTTTTCACGGACAGTTGGGTTAAGGCTAAGAACTTCTGATCCTGGGCGTCCAGCCGTTGCTGCATCCTTGGGTTGTGGAACCGTTCGATGTAGTCGAACACGTCGCTGCGGGCCTCGCCGATGCTGCGGTAGTGACGGCGGTTCACTCGTTCTCGTTTGAGCATCCCGAAAAACCCCTCGGCCGCAGCGTTGTCGCCGCAATGACCTACGGCGCTCATGCTGCACACAAGGTTGTGGCCTGCCAGGAACTGCTGATACTCCTCGCACGTAAATTGCGTGCCGTGATCGGAATGCAGCACGACCGATTCGCTGCGATCCTCGCGTTGCCATAGTGCCATCAGCACTGCGCGCAATACCAAGTTGCGATCCTGGAGGGTGTCCATCGCCCAGCCGACGACCTTCTTGCTGTACAGGTCGAGCACCACGCACAGGTACAGCCAGCCTTCGCCGGTGCGGATGTAGGTGATGTCGGTCACCCACTTGGTGTTCGGCTCGTTCGCCGCGAAGTCCCGTTCCAGGTGGTTCCTGACGTGGCTGGGCCGAACCCCAACGCGCTTGTGTCGCCAACGGCGCCGTTACGGCACGCCGTACAGTTCCGCAGACGCCATCAACCGGGCCACCCGGTTGCGACTGGTCCGTTCGCCTTCGAACGCCAGCCGCTCGTGCATCCGCGGCATCCCGATCACGCCGTCGCTCTCGGCATGGATCTGGCGAATGCGCGCCAGCAGGCGCTGGTTGTCCCGCACACGCCCACTTGGCGCTCGTTCCAACCATGCGTGATAGCCACTGCGCGACACCTTCAAACACCGGCACATCAGCCGGATCGGGTACTCCTCGCGGTGGCGCCGGATCGCCGCGTACCTCACGTCGATTCCTTGGCGAAGAACGCCTCCGCATCGCGCAAAAAATCGCGCACCTTCTTCACCCGACCGAGTTCCCGCCTCAGCGCCGCCAGTTCCTCATCGCGCGGCACGCCTGCGCCCGTGAACACCTTGCCGGGCTTCGCCTGCTCCCGCCGCCAACGGCTCAGGACATTGGCGTTGACGCCGAGCTCCTGAGCGACCTGGCTAACCGAGGCCTGCGGACGACGCGTCAGATCAACGGCCTCACGCTTGAACTCCGCACTGAACTTTCTTCGTTGTGCCATGACACTCCTCTCTGCTCATGATGAGCTTACTTGGAAGTGTCCGTGGAATCGGGGTAGAACCCAGATTCACACCTTGCTCCTCCAGCTCACGCAGCTTTTCACCTACTGCAGCCATCCACTTGGCACGGCGACGCTCAAGTGGCGGTTGAATCACGAGCTGAAACAGTTCCGCTGCAGTGCCGCCCAATACAGGAATGGCTGACAAGGCCGCTTTGGCGGCTGCATGCATCACGTCACCTCGCTTGGCATTGCGGGTCTGGCGAGCTTCTGGGTCGCGCAGCGGCGTCGCATGATCGGCGTGCGCCGCGCGCTCGGTGCCACCCGCGGCGACATCCTGCGGTATTTCCAAACGGAAAACTTCCTGCTAGCCACCATCGGTATTGCGCTCGGCATGGTGCTGGCTTACGGCATCAATATGTTGCTGATGCGGCATTACGAATTGCCACGCCTGCCAGCGATCTATTTACCAGTCGGTGCGCTTGCACTGTGGCTGATCGGGCAACTGGCGGTGCTTGGTCCGGCGCTGCGCGCGGGGGCGGTGCCGCCGGTCGTGGCGACGAGGAGCGTTTGAACTTCCGTTTGTAGGTGTTTTCAACGTCCGCTATCTGGTGACCTGACAGAGATGACGACTGACCGGTATTGGCCGGACTGCGCCAGTTGCGCATGGCAGCGGCGCTCGCGGGCGACGAAGGCATTCACCGACCCAAAGCAGACATCGCAGGCTTCGGCTTGAACACGGCAAGTCAACTGGGAAGCCATTGAGGTCCGCCTGCACCCTGGCTTCCCAATCGTTGATAATTGGCGATGCTCACCATGGAGCTGATGCTGCTTGTGGTGGTATTGAGCGGCGCCAGACTAACCCTCTAGTCGGATCCTCGGCCACTCGAACTATGAGGCGAATGTCCATTATTGAGCGCGACCATATGACAGCGCCGGGACACATCCACGTGATCGGCCGGTTCCACGCACTACGAATTTGACCGCGCTGCAAGCAGCCGGGGCATCGACAGGAAAATACATGGCGAACAAGCCCAAGAAAAAACCGTCCAAGGGTCGGATGCGTCGCAATGCCGGCGGCGCCGCGACGGCGTCCGGGATGAACTTTCAGGCCGCCGTTACGGCGATCGCCGGGAGCCACTTGTTGCTTGGCGCGTCGCTTGGGTGGCTGGATGGATTGGTTGAGGACATCCCAACGGCGATCTGGGCCGAGACTGGCGGCCCCGGTGACGATGTCCGGATTGAGTTGAGGAACGGTGAAATTCTCGAAGCGCAGGTCAAGCGGGGTTTGAGTCGCGGCGACCAATTGTGGGAGGCCATGCTTGCGCTGGCGATCGGTCTTGACGCAGGCATGATCCAGTACGGCGTCCTCATCGTCTCGCCCGACACGAGCAAGACCATTTGGACGCAGCTGGCCGCAGATAGCAGGCGTGTTGGTGAAGGGCGCACCGACGACTTGAGCGAGATTGGCCGGGATTGGGTTAACCGCCTATCCGCGGCCGCGCTGCCCTTGGACACAGTGTGCGCGCGCCTACGGATTCACGTCGTGCATGCATCAGCTGCAGACTCGGCTTCGGTGATGATGACCCGGACCCGCTTGGCAAGCCTGTTCGCAAGTGCCGGCCACGTGGAGCGCGTTTGGCTTCGGCTGTATTACGACGCCCATGCGATAACGGAACGACGCGGCCGGTGGGAGCAAGCTGGCTTGGCGCGAACGCTCTTGGCGATGGGGATGCAAACGAGCGCCGCCGCAACACCGGCAAGCGTCGCACCCAGGGTCAGTCGCTGGGCCTTTGATGCTAACCAGCACTTTTCCTTGCTCGGCGTCAAAAGCCTGCTTTCGATCGACAAGGCTTGGTTACCCCTCAAGGCCAGCGTGGCGGATCTGGGCGAGCAGGAGCCCACTGATCCGGCCGCGGCCTTGGCCCGCTATCACGCAGGCCCCGGCAACGCGCATTCAGGCTGGAACAAACAAAAGACGCTGGACGCCGAGTGGATCGGTCGCTTCCACACACGCGCCGTCGTGACTGGGGGACCGGGCATAGGCAAGAGCACGCTTATGACCCGGCTCGCTCGTCTCTATGCGCGCGATGGACTACCGGTTTTGAAGGTTCGCTTGCGCGACATCGCCGCTCGACTCGCCGACGGCAACGGCTTCTATGACAGCGTGCTGCAACTGGGCTTGGATGGCTCAGGAGTGCCGATCCAACAGGCCCGCGACAGTTCGCTTGCCGACTGGGTCTTGCTGTGCGATGGGCTGGACGAATGCGATTCGCAACAAGACCTCGTGGCAACACGCATCCGGCAATTTGCCGCGGGCAATCCGCGCGCCCGAATCATCGTAACGACCCGACCCATTGGGTACCAGACCGGGGAACTGTCGGAGTGGCGACACTACGAGCTGCTCGCCCCGGAGGCCGAACGAGGACCGGCGAACCTGGCCAAGCTGTTACAGGCCGCCGCACCCAAGCGCGCGGCGGAAGGTCCGGACTGGGCCGTTGCTTTGGCGACCGAGCAGTTGGAAGGTAGCGCTGCGAAGGCCGTGATTTCGCAAAGCCCGCAACTGTTGGGTATGGCCGCGTCCTTGCTGGCACGCGGTGGAAGCTTGGGCGCGTCCAAGACTGAGCTGTATCAAAACCTGTTCGAGGTTATCGATGCCGAGCCCAACATCCGCAAAGCGGTGGACAATCAACCCGATTCGGTGGTGTTGGCCCGGGTCTTTGACATCGTTGGCTGGGAACTGATCGCTGATCCGCTCGCCAAGATTTCTCATGTCCTGAGTCGATCCGCTGTTCATCTTTGCGCGGATCTGGGTGTGACACCGCTCAAAGCCGAGTCCATCGTCAACGCCGCTTTGAAGTACTGGCAGCAGGTGGGCCTGATCGAGCAAGTGCGCCACGGAACGATGGCCTTGATCACTTTCGTCCATAAGACCTTTGCCGAGTTCGCTGCAGCAAGGTTTATGTGGACAACCCACGATGCGGCCGAACGTGCACGCTTGTTATCTTCATGCCTTGACGACTACGAGCGTTGGAGCGAGGTGGTGGTCTTTGCCAGCGCCCAGATGGGCGAGGAAGTCTTGCAGGCTTTGTTGGCGCGGGTGGCTCTGGGGGATCGGCAAGCACTCGAGCGGGCTTTGGGCTTGCTGGTGATAACACCTGCTGGCGTGTCGGACGATACCGTCCAGCGCCTGGTGCGATTGGCCTTTGCACAGGTTGACGCCGATAACACGGTGATGGCGTACCGCGTCGGCTCGCTTTTGACGCAATTGGTCTCACGATTTGAGCCGGTGATTGGCGCGCAGGTCAGCGCACGACTGCACTCAAACCAACTCTGGACGCAGCGGGTCGCCTGGGCGTGTGTGGTCGAGATGGCCTTGTTTGATATCGACTCAGCCCAAACCAAGCTGCGCGAGTTTTTGGCAAGCAGTTCTCGATCGATCTCGATGGGATTGCTCAGTGGCTTGGTGCTCAGCCGGGATCCAGAAGACGCGCTCCACGAGCGCATGGCGTTGGCCTTGGTGCGACGCGGGTTGGCCGACAGGTCGGTCGATCGACTTGCCGCCTTGCTGGTGATGTTCACCAACCAGGCCTTCAATACCGTCGGCTTCAACATTAAGCTGAGTGAACTCGCGAATAAAGCGGGTATGGAGTTGCCACGTGTCCGACATGGGCTGGACGACGACGCTCTCAACGCGATAATGCCTTCCTTCGAATACCGGCAAGCGCATACCACGGCCATAGACACGCTGCTCGAAACGCTGGCGACCCTGAACATATCCTTCGGCGACGGCGCAGCGTTGGACCCACCGCTGCAGCTGAGCGCGCTGTTCGAAGTAACCAGCTGGAACGAATCGCCCGCGTCGGATATTTGGTTGGCGATGAAGCCCGTCGACCGCGAGCCGGTGCGTGAGGTCCTACGCGGGATGATCGCACTCTCGGCGATCCACCCCGGTCAGCTCCAGCTCGAAGCAGCGGCTGTGCGCGCGCGAATAAAAAAAGAACGCGCTGAGATAGGGGCCTGGTTTGATCCCCACACCGTCGAAGTCGACGTCCCGGAACTGGACTGGAGTCGAGCGGGTTCCTTAGGGCTCGACCGCGCCAAGCTTGAGCATGCGGCCTTGCAACGGCCCCAATGGCTGGCGGTATCGGCGACCAAACTGCTGGAAAATCTCGAGCCTCCGGACCCAGATCGGCTCGCCGACCTACTCGCCAAGGCGACCGGCTTGGGAGTGCTTACTGCCAGCTACCTCGCGCGCCAGCAAGGGGAGATCGGCTTAAATCTCCTTCTCGATCGCCTGGACGGTCCGATCACCACCGGATTTGAACATCTTCTAGGGACACTCGCAAAAACCAGCGCGACCTGGCCGCAGGTAGCTACGGGCGTGCACAAGGCGATGCACGCGTCCAGTGCACGCGTCGCGGTGGCGGCGGCGGCCTTGACGCTCAAGCACGTCGAAAGTGGGGCCGCAGTGTCTGAATCGGTATTGGAGGCGGCGTACCAGCACTGGTTGGTGAATGAGGAGCCCTATCCAACGTCCTCCGGCACCATTCCCGACAGTCCGAGGAAGACGCTGCTGGAGGCGATGAACCACCTTCGGCCGTTTCCCGATGATCGGGTGTTCGAGCTACTGAACGATACGCGCGGTGATGTGAAGGATTTAGCGCTGTCCTGGTTGATCCAGCGCGCCACCCGGTCGCCAAAATCGCGATCGAAGCTGGTCGCATCCGTGAGAGAAAAACTCCCCCGTGCAGCGGCGGTTGCAAAATTGCTTGATTCGGCGATTGCCTTTGACGAGGCAGAGATATCGCAACTGTGCGACCTGTTTTCCGATCCCGACCCGGCCTACCGACTGGCTGCATTGCGACTGATCAAGCACCATCGGATGCCCAACGCCCTGCTGGCGGCGAAGCTCAAAGCGCTAATGGCCGATGCACACGCCGAAGTCAGTCGAACGGCGCGAACGCTGTGGGATACCTTAGAGACCGACGGCGTCGTCGATTGAGGCATCCGGGCAGCTGGGAATTGACGACGGACCTTAGGGTTGACTCTCGCCGGCCCAGGAACTAGCATTTTTACAGGCAAGTTGGCGCCTGTCAGTCGCACGCAGCGGTTCGCCGCATGGCAAAGCCAGCAGCAAGAGCACTACCTACCGACCCTTGTTGATTTCCTCTTAGGGGAGTGGGCAACGCGTGCCGTCCGATGCTTCCCTCGACACTCGAGGAGTCATCATGAATCCCGCATTTGTTCCTTCGTCCACGCTGTCCGCGCGTGCCGCTCGCGTGCACGCATACGTAGTGCAAAAGCACCCGAACTTTTCCCTAGAGGCCGCCGAACACGTCGTGGCCGATCTTAAGCCGTATTGGTTCGAACCGACCAAGGAACTGGCCAAGCGAGTACGCGCCGCGTTGGCCGCCAAGGCGGTGAAGATAGGGCATGAGTCGAGCCTGCAGGCCACCGCCAGACTGCAGGGTTTTGCCAATTTCTTTCAGGTCCCAAAGGGGCCCAATGCGCTCGAAGTTGCTGTATTCGACGTCACTGCTGCCCCACGTTTTTCGAGTCCCAATTGGCGTGCGTGCGTGTCTGCGCTGATTCACGCATGCGAGCGTTGGCTTGAGTCGCATCCGCGCAGTCGCCTGCTGCGATTGGAGGTCTCGCCAAACCTGCTGGCCATTTACGGTGTGGCACCGGACCCCGAGAACAAAAGTGGCGGCTCCAGCCCGATCGCAGTCGTGTACCCGCTGGTGGGTGGCACGTGGCTCGAGGGCGCCGCGAGTGCCCTCGAGAGCCTGCGGAGGGGCGTGGAGGAGTCGCGACACGCTACGCTCGACGGTTTGGCGCTCGTGCGCTACTGCAGTACGCGCGACAAGGGTGCATTCCCTTATTGTCCGTGGGGACTGACGCAGGCGACCGATGCGCCTTATTCGGAACTCGTGCTTATGCGCGAGGACCATGACCTGGCGTCTGGCTACGAAATCGCACGCGGCGATGAAGTGGCTTGTTGGCAGCAACTGATTCAGGCGCTGGAGGACTTTTCGCCATTGGACATCCGCGTCGATGAAGTCGGCGCGTGGCTATGTGGGCGTGCTCGATACGCTTGGGAAGTAATGACGCTTCGCCCACACGAGGTGGTGCCGGGCTTGGCGCATAGCAACCTGCCCACGGATGAATCGCGCCATCTACTGCGCAGATTTCAGGCGGCCGTGCGCGGGGGCAATCTACAGCAATCTCGTGACGCGGGCCGCCGCCGGCTGGGCTGGATCGACGAGCCGCCGATGCATTGTCGCCTCGACGCGCACCGAGTGTTGCTGGCGCTCAGAGAGCGCGGCGAGACTTGGGAAAGCTTCTGCGCCCTGATCGGGTTGGAATCGCAGGTGCCGACCAAGCCGGTCGAGTTCGGCGTCTTCCTGTCGCTGGCCGACCACTTGCAGCATGCAGATCCGGCCTCTCTGTTGCTAAGACCTACACGAAGCGAACTGTCGGCGGTGAATGATGACCAACTCCTGCGCGCGCTGATGCCTCGGGTGAACCATGTGAGGTACCGGGTCCCCTCGAGTTTGGAAATATCACACCGGACAGCTATCCAAGAAGCCGTCCATGAGTTCGCCACCTCGATCGCACTGCGCAACGGCGCGCTTCCGATCGAGCCTTCGCTCCCGGACATGGTCTACGCCGGCGATGGGGAAGAACTGCGGCTGGCGCTGGAAGAGGCGGGCATGGTGATGTTCGTTGGCCTGATGCCGCACCTGATGCCTGTTCCCGCGGATATCCGCGCTCAGTTCCCGCAGATGGGGCGCTACGCCCTCGGGACCTCGCTTTTCGTCGACATCGACGTGGCCGCCTGAGCTGCAAAGGTCTTGGCCGACGGCAACCCCGTCGGCCAGCGGCCATTTTACGCAAACCACCCGGCCGCCGGCTTGGTTAAAAACTGCACAAACGCAGGTCCACAAACGCGGGTCAGAGTCGACTTCCCCAATTGTCCCGGCTTGATGTCCGCTTCTGGCCGCGAGCGGCCCGGTCCCCGCGTCGTAGCTGACACCTTGGTCAACACCAGCCAGCCGATCAGTGTTTACCAGCGCGGTGGTCAACAACGACCGGAATGGCGGTCAACAGATACCAGCGTGCGGATTCAGTCGAGTTGCTTCGCGAGTTCCGACGCGCGAAGGTGCGTGTACCGTTTCAACATCGCCAAGCTCTTGTGGCCGGTGATCATCGCGATTTCCATGCTGTCCAGCTTCCGTTTCTCGAACAGGCGGGAAGTGGCCTCGTGCCTGAGGTCGTGGAACACGAGATCGGTGAGAAAGGCCGGGTCCGGCTTGCTACCATTTTTCTTGCAGTCTTTTGCATATGCTTGCGTGGCATCGGCGATGGCCGTGCGCCATGCCTTGTTGAAGCTGTCCGATGCGGACCAGGTAGGGAAGACGCGCCGTTCCGTATGCGGCAGCGATTCGAGAAGCTCGATCGCTTTCAACGACAGTGGAATGGCGCGCAAAGGCGCACCGTTCTTGGTGCCTTGCTTGTTGACGCCATAGGTGTAGGCGACGCGTGCGTTGGTGTCGACGTCGGTCCATTCGAGTGACAACAGTTCGCCCAGCCGTGCGCCGGTCTCCAGTGCCATCTGCACAAGTTGCGCAACTTCCGGGCGTGTCTTGGTCAGCAAGTAGTCTTCTTCGTGCGCGCGCAGGCGTCGGGTGCGGGCGTTGCGCTCCGATGGGCGCGACACCGCTTTGCAGGGGTTTGCAGGCAGCACCACGTCCCATTCACGGATCCCCAGATCGAAGATGCGGCTCAGCAGATTCAGTTCCTTGCGAACGGTCGATGCGGCGTGACCGGAGCGCAACCGCTGGTCGCGAAACTCCGCGATGCGGCGGGAACTGAGTGCCGACACCGCATACCGTCCGAAACGCTCGTCGAGAAGTCGCAGCGCGGGCGCAAAATGTTTGCCACGTTTGGTGGGCAGAACATCGTGGCGGTAGCGCTCGATCAGGTCGCGCAACAGAATTCCCTCGGACGCCGCACGCGGCAGGTATTGGCCACGGTCGATTTCCGATTCGATCTGACGTGCCCAGATCAGTGCATCGGCCTTGTGTTCGAAGGTCTGGCTGGTGAGCGGGAAGCCGCGACGCTTTACAATCGCTTGGAAGCGGTCGCCGCGTTTGCGAATGGTGGCCATCGGGATTCGGGTGACAAATGGGTGACAAACCCAGTGTATCGCAGGACGTCAATTTGGCGTTTTCATCTAGAATCAAGCAATTACAATGGTGTCGAAGCGGCCGGCAGTGCGCCTTGTAAGCGGTAGGTCGTCTGTTCGAGTCAGACTGTCGGCACCAGTGTGCTGTTCCTCGACGTTCCAGATCGTCCCGAGAATCCCTTGAAACCCGCTAGAAATGCGGGTTTTTTGTTGC
>Ga0157370_10001562_pt1 | contig 28354 bp, 27 predicted proteins | sample C35metaG_FD_113463 | JGI IMG/M metagenome (GOLD analysis project Ga0157370, IMG submission 113463) | Corn rhizosphere microbial communities from Kellogg Biological Station, Michigan, USA - C3-5 metaG | ecosystem: Host-associated > Plants > Roots > Rhizosphere > Soil | place: USA: Michigan...
AGGGAACATATAAAGGTATTATACCCGTACAATTTGCTGGTAGAATGGTAGATATGGAAGAGCTGCATTTACTAGCACGAGAGCATAACTTGTGGATAGTTGAGGATGCATGTCATGCACCAGGTGCATTTTTTATAGATTCAAGCAATGAAAAGCAATGTGCTGGAAACGGTAATTGGGCTGATCTTTCTGTTTTTTCATTTCATCCTGTGAAACATATCGCTTGTGGTGAGGGAGGAATGATTACAACAAACGATGAGAATTTATATAAGGAATTGAATAGACTAAGATCTCATGGCATCACAAAAGGAGATGATCCTTATTTGAATGACCCTAGTTGGGCTTCCGGACTAAGTGAAAATAGTACCGATAAGTTTCCAGGCTGGTACATGGAGATGCAAGAATTAGGTTTCAATTATAGAATTACAGATATCCAGGCTGCTTTAGGGGTAAGTCAACTAATTAGAGCAGATGCAGGCTTAGAAAGACGAAGATTAATTGCTAAACGTTATTATGAAGCTTTGATTGATAAGGATTATGTTTATGGACAGTCAGGAAATGTTGATGGTCACGCATATCACCTTTATGTGGTAGAGTTTAAAGATAGAATAGGATTATACAACTATTTAAGAACCAAAAATGTTTTTTCGCAGGTTCACTACATCCCTGTACATTTGATGCCATATTACAAAAATTTGGGTTGGAAAGACGGAGATATGCCTCTTGCTGAAAACTATTATAAAAATTGTCTGAGTTTACCTATGTATCCAACACTTTCAGATGAGGAGCAACAATATGTAATTGATACCATCGGTGAATACTATGCACAATAATTTATGCATTATTCCTGCTAGAGGAGGCAGCAAAAGAATTCCCAGAAAAAATATAAAAAATTTTCTTGGAAAGCCAATAATCGCTTATAGTATAGAAGCTGCTATTGAAAGCAAGATGTTTTCGGAAATCATGGTTTCTACTGATGATGCGGAAATAGCGGAAGTAGCTATAAGATATGGCGCTTCGGTGCCATTTACTCGTTCGGTTGACAATTCGAATGATTTTGCTACAACAATGGATGTTTTATCAGAAGTAACTGAAAGTTACCGGAAATTAGGTAGATCATTTGACAATATTTGTTGTTTATATGCTACATCACCATTTGTAACGGCTGAAATTTTAATCAATAGTAATCAAACTTTTGTAAATAAAGAATTTGACTCTTTATTTCCTGTGATGAAGTATAGTTTTCCTATCAAAAGATCTTTGAGTGTAAATGACAACAAAATTGAATTCAATTATCCGGAATACTCCAATACAAGAAGTCAGGATTTAAGTGATTCTTTCCATGATGCAGGCCAATTTTATTGGTTGAAAAATACCATTGTACAATCTCGGGGTAATATTGTTACAGCCAATACCGGTGCCTACGAGATAAGTGAATTACAAGGACAGGATATTGATAATGAAATGGATTGGAAATTAGCTGAATTAAAATATGAACTCTTACAAAATACTAAATAAACAAATTTATTCACTGGGAGATTATAGTATAGTACCCATTCGCTTTGAAGATCGTTATACCATAATGAAGTGGCGTAATGAGCAGATATATCACTTACGGCAAAATAAAATTTTAATCGCCGAGGATCAGGATTACTATTTTAATCATGTTGTTTTAAAACTATTTGACTTAGATCACCCAAATCAAATATTGTTTTCATATTTGGATAATGATGTTTGTATTGGTTATGGAGGCTTAGTGCATATCAACTGGATTGATAGACATGCTGAGATTTCATTCATAATAGACACTCAATTAGAAAGTAATTTCTTTGATCAACATTGGGGAATATTTTTAAAGTTAATTGAAGAATTAGCATTTGCCCAATTGAAATTACATAAATTAAGTACTTTTGCGTTCGATTTGAGACCACATCTATATGTAATGCTAGAAAAAAATAATTATTTGTTAGATGCTGTTTTAAAAGAACATTGTTTATTTGATAATAAGTATGTAAATGTTGTAATGCATTATAAGTTAAATTATTATGAATAAAGTTAACGGGAATAAATATACATTTATAAATTTCATATATACTGATGAAGGTGAAAAAAATATGATTTTGTCGTGGAGAAATGATTTGTCCATCAGAAAGTGGATGTATGATAAAGAACCTATTAGTTTAAAAAATCATCTAAATTTTTTAGAATCATTAAAATTTAGAAAAGATCGACTTTATTTTTTAGTTAAGAGGAATGATGAAAACATAGGTGTCTTTTCATTAGTTGATATTAACAATTTTGAAGGTGAGTGGGGATATTATTTAGCTCCTACAATGCATAATAGAAACTTAGGAGTAGAATTTTATTATGCAACATTAAAATATTGTTTTGAATCTATTCAAATCAAAAAAGTTAAAGGTTTTGCTTTGGATGAAAATAGAAATGCAAATTCTCTAAATTCTCTATTTGGCTTTGAAAAATTAGAAATCAATAAAGAATTTGCTGATGGAGTTTTTTTTCAAGTTTTACTTACTGTAGAGAAATGGAAAAAAACAGTAGAAAATGATCCCAAAATTAAAAAGTTATTAACCCTAACATATACAAAATATTAAAATAATGCAAGATATTAATAAATTAGTAGAAGTAGTACAAGAACAATTTGTAAATGCATCTGAAATATCTTTAACTGCAGAAACAAATTTTAAGCAATTAGATACTTTCGATTCGTTGACTGGCATGTGTATAATTGTTGCAATTAAAGATGAATTTGATAAGGAGATTAATGATGAACAGTTTAGAAATATCACAACTGTTAGCGAATTATATCAATTAGTTAAACAATAATGTCAAAAGCATATATAAAAGGAATATCATATTATTTGCCAAAAAATAGTATAGATAATGCTAAAATTTCATTGAAACATCCAGAATGGTCAATAGAAAAAATCGCAGAAAAAACAGGTATTTCAAATAGATGGATTGCTGACATTGACGAATCAGTTAGTGATATGGCTATTGAGGCGGCGAATAAATTTTTTGAGGAACATAACTTAGATAGGAATGAAGTAGATTTTTTATTATTATGTACTCAAAACCCTGATTACACATTACCAACGACAGCTTGCATAATTCAAGACAAACTAGGTTTATCGAAAACCATAGGAGCTCTAGATTTTAATCTAGGTTGTTCTGGTTACGTATATGGATTGGGTTTGGCAAAGGGATTGATTATCAGCGGGCAGGCAAAAAAAATTCTGGTTATAACATCAGATGTTTATAGTAAAATAATTAACGAAAATGACAAATCCAATAAAACTTTATTTGGAGACGCTGCAACGGTATCTTTAATAACCAATGAGCCATCATCTGAAAGTTTTGAAATTTTAGATTTTTGTTATGGAACAGATGGTAGTGGTTATGATAATTTAATTGTTAAAAACAGCGGAACAAATAAGTATAGTAATTCAACGCCTGATCAGTTTGATGATGAAGGTAAATATATTACAAATGATAGTTGTTTATTCATGGATGGAACTAAGATTTTCAATTTTACCTCTTTCAATGTTCCTCCAATGATAAAATCTGTGCTAACGAAAAATAATGTTGTAGATCATGATATTTCTTATTATGTTTTTCATCAAGCCAATGCTTTTATGTTAGATTTTATAAGAAAAAGATGTAGAATTGAAGAAAGTAAATTTTTTGTTTCTATGAACGATGTAGGAAATACCGTATCCTCTTCAATCCCAATTGCATTAAAAAGATTAATCAAAGAAAAAAATGATATTTCCAATATTCTCCTATGCGGATTTGGTGTAGGTCTATCAATAGGCGGTGTAATAATCAAAAAGTATGAAGATAAATAATTATAAAATTGATAAAAGTAGTCCTGTTTTTATTATAGCAGAACTTTCAGCAAATCATAACGGAAGTTTAGAAACAGCTTTAGAAACAGTGCGTGCTGCAAAAAGAGCGGGCGCAGATTGCATAAAGTTACAGACTTATACTGCTGATACTATCACGATAGATTGTAGAAGTGAGGATTTTTTAATAAAAGGAACTATTTGGGAAGGCAAAAATCTACACGATTTGTACAAAGAAGCTTATACTCCATGGGAATGGCATTCAGAAATAATGAAGGTAGCTAAAGAAGAAGGCCTAATTTGCTTTTCTTCACCTTTTGATCCAACAAGCGTTGATTTTCTTGAGACTTTGAACGTACCGGCTTATAAAATTGCTTCTTTCGAAATTACCGATATACCGCTAATCGAATATGTGGCATCAAAAAATAAACCAATAATCATTTCAACGGGTATTGCAACAATTGAAGATATAGAATTGGCAATTACAGCATGTCATCGTATGGGAAATTATGACATAGCTTTATTAAAATGTACTTCTAGTTATCCTGCACCTGTTGAAGAAGCAAATATGGTTATGGTGAAAGATTTAGCTGATAGGTTTGATGTTATAAGTGGCTTGTCAGATCACACTTTAGGTAGTACAGTGCCTATCGTTGCAACTTGTTTTGGTGCGAAGATTATTGAAAAACATTTTATTTTAAACCACTCTATCGGAGGACCGGACGCTTCATTCTCAATGGACGAAAAAGAATTTTCGCATATGGTAAAAGCGGTTCGGGATACGGAGAAAGCAATAGGAGCCATAGATTATACTCTTACTGATAAGCAATTTAAAAGTCGGGATTTTTCAAGATCGTTATATGTGGTTAATGATATAAAAGCAGGACAAGCAATTACAAAACAACATGTACGGTCAATAAGACCGGGGTTTGGGCTGCACCCCAAATTTTACAACGATATAATAGGACAAACTGTGAAAAGAGATCTTCAAAAGGGGGATAAAGTTTCCTTTGAGGATATTTTTTCAGAGTAATACACTGTACGAAATGAATCTTGATAAATTTTTGAAGCATCCTCTTCTTAAGTCTAGTATTATATATACTGTTTCGGATGCTATTAATAGTGCTGTGCCTTTTTTTATATTACCAGTACTATCTTTTTACTTGGTTCCTGCGGATTATGGTATTGTAGCTAATTTTAATATTCTGCTTAGTATCATTTCAATTTTTATTGTTGTTGGCGTGGACAGTGCAATCTCCGCAAGTTATTTTAAATTATCGCACCAAGAATTATCAAAATATATCTTTAATGGTATCGTAATAATAATCGTATCCACAATTATAATAAGTCTACTGGTATTTTTATTTAATAAAACAATATATTCTTTTGTAAGAATTCCGTTATCGTACCAACTGGCTACTATATTTATGGCAATGACAATGGCATTTGCTAATGTCAACCTATCCCTTTGGAGATTAGAAGAGAAAGCTTTTAAATTTGGTGCTTATCAAATTTCTCAGACTTTTTTAAATACTGGACTTTCATTACTTCTGGTGGTTGTTTATCAATTAGGATGGATAGGAAGAGTCAACGGAATGATAATTACCAGTATTTCATTTGGGTTACTTAGTCTTATAATATTATATAGAAGAGGCTTCATTAACTTTAAATATAATTTACAATTAATTTCAGGTATTCTTGCTTTCGGACTTCCGTTGATACCGCACATGTTAAGCTTTTGGTTAAGATCGGGGGTTGATAGAATATTAATTACGAAGTATATCGGCGAAAGTGCTACAGGCTTATATGCTACAGGCTTTCAGTTCGGAATATTAATATCATTTTTGACTGGGGCGTTTAATAATGCATTTGTGCCTTATATGTATAAGTTATTAAGTGAAAAGGATGAGAAAAAACTCGCAAAGAATAAGGAGAATTTAAAAAAACTAATAATGATTGGCGTGGGATTACTTGTATTTCTATGTATATTATTTACCTTTGTTTCCAAAATTATTTTAGTCAACTTTTTCTCAGAAAGGTACACGAGCGCATCTCAATTCATTTTTTGGGCAGTACTTGCTCAGACTTTTCAGGGAATGTATCTTTTTTTTGTTAATTATATATTCTTTATGAAAAAGACAAAGGGGTTAGCAACAATAACTTTTAGTTGTGCGATGTTGCAGATAATTTTAAGCTATATATTTGTGCGGACCATCGGTGCGATAGGTGCTGCATATGCGACAGCAATCGTAAGTTTTATAAACTTTGTTATAGTTGCTTGGTATTCTAATAAAGTTTTTCCTATGGGTTGGTTTAACAAAAAGATTATGTTTAAATAATGGATATGAATATAGTAATTATAGATCACGAACCCTATTCATTTAGAAAAAAGTCGCATTATTATATAGATCAATTTCTTTCAGATGGTTGGAATGTTGAATATTGGGCTGTTAACAATATACTTGATTATACAAAAGATGTTACGTATCTATATACAGAAGATGACTTTTTTGTAAGATATTTTCTTAATGAGAAAGAGCTTTTAGATGCTATGTGGAAATTTGATCCAAAACTAACAATTTTTATAATCGAGATTTTTTTTAATTGGTCAACACTTAATATTTACAAAACTTTAAAGCGGGGAAACTATAGTTGGATTAAAATTGATTATTATTTTAATCCCACAGAATTTATAAATCCACCAGCTAATCTGATAGATAAAATATTTAACTGGCAATCATCATTACCTGAAAAAATTATGCGTTTTTTATTTAATATAAAATATGCAAAAAGTAGTTTAGATGAACCTGATATTTTATTTTTAACAGGAAATAACAAAATAGGTGCTGGTAAAGGAAAAAAAATTGAAACTCTTGATTATTTTGACGTAGAAGTTTATGAAAATCTAAAAGGTAATGCTTCCATCTTACCTTATAAATATATTGTTTTTTTAGATATTTTCCTGCCCTATCACCCAGACGCTCAACGTTCGGGACATTACAATTATATCAATCCTCAAGATTATTTTAATAAGATCAATAAGTTTTTTGATCAAATTGAAAAACAAACAGGTTATCCTGTAGTAATTGCCTGTCATCCTAAAGCTAACTATACAGTTGAATTTGGCTCAAGAAAATTGTTTAAACACAAAACAGCTGAGCTATGTATTCACAGTGAATTAATTCTAACTCATGGAAGTTTATCAATTAGTTTTGGTCTCTTTGCTAAAAAGCCATTAGTTTTTATATATAGTAAACAGCTTTTTTGTAAAAATAAATTATTGAAAAGGTTAATTTTCCGTATGAATGTGGTCTGTAAATATCTTGATCTCCCTAAGATTAATATCGATAATTATGATGAGACAAACATACTAGTGAAAAATGTAGACGACATAAAATATAGCAATTTTCTCAATTTATTATATTTAAATACTAATAAAATAAAAAAGGAATCTAATTTATATACTCTGAAGAATAATTTTTTAACACTTCTTAATTTAAACTGAAATCTAATAAAACATAGTTAGTATTGCAAAATGTCACAGTCAAATAAAATAAAGTTAGTTTATTGTACACCTTCTTTGTCCAATCCGGGAGGTATGGAAAGAGTTATAACCGAGAAAGTTAATTACCTAAGTGAAAAAAATTATGATATAACAATTATCACAACAGATAATAGAGGCATAAAAGATTTTTTTGTTCTTAGCCCCCAAGTAAAAAGAATTGATTTTGAATTAAATTATGATTTGCATTTTACAAAAAATTTTTTCCGTCAATTATATAGTCATGTACAAAAGCAGAAAAAGTACAAAAAAATGCTTCAAGATTTTTTATTTGAAGAGGAAATAGATATATGTATTTCAACAGGAGGTAAGGAAATTGAATTTCTTTCTAAAATTAATACTAAATGTAAAAAAATAGTGGAGATTCATTTTGGAAAAAATTTTCGTAAGCAATTTGTCCAATCTACAAAAAAAAGCATTTTTTGGAAAATTTTTGCAAAATACAGAACTCAGCAATTAATTGCTCAAACCAAAAAACTAGATACGCTAGTAGTCCTTACAAAAAAGGATGAATTGGATTGGAAAAAGACACACAAAAACATTGTTCAAATTTATAATCCGGTCTATACTGAACAAACTAAAGAAGCTCAGCTGACAAATAATGTAGCAATTGCAGTGGGAAAACTAGATCCACAAAAGGGGTTTGATATGTTAATTGACTGCTGGAAGCAAATCAGCGAAAAAAATCCCAGTTGGATATTAAACATATGGGGACAAGGAGAATTAAAGGAATATTTACAAAAGAAAATTATGCTTGTAAATTTAGAACATAAAGTTTTTTTAAAAGGTTCCAGTTCAGAGATTCATAAACATTATCTGGACAGTTCGTTATTGTTGATGACTTCGCGATTTGAAGGTTTTCCAATGGTGCTTTTAGAAGCTCTTAGTTGTGGTCTGCCAATAATTGCTTACGATTGTGAGCATGGACCTTCTGAACTAGTTGACAATGGTTATAATGGTTATATAATCCCAGATTTTGATGAAAGTGAATTTGTCGAAAAAGCTGATTTTTTAATAAATAATCATGATATTAGAAAAAGCTTTGGAAAAAACTCTTTGAGAAAGTCACAAGATTTTTCTTTTATTAAAATTATGAATCAATGGGACACTTTGTTTCATAACTTGTTAAAATAAAAGGTTTAGTTATTTATAAGTTGCTTACGTTATATCATAATATATGAGTAAATTTTTTTTCATATTTTTTTCAATAGTATCAACAATTCTGTTGTATAATAGTGACAGCCTCTTTTTTTCACAAAGAGTTTTTCTAACTAGTCTCATAATTCAATACACATCATTATATAAGATATTTTCAAATGAATCTATCCCCTATTCTTTAAACAAGATTTTTTATATTTTCTGTTTGTTTTTTTTTGGTATAGCACCATCCATTCAATCTAATTTAAACACTTCTTCGTATGGGGCAAGAACCTTGAAAGAATATGAATATTTTTATTTTAATATTCTACTGATTTTTATTATGTTAAGTTATGAGATATTTTATAAATTATTTTTCTTAAAAAAACTCTCTGATATTAAAAAAATTAAAACTTCCAAAACTTACGGTAATAAGATATCATTTCGAAAGAGTATGATTTTATGTTTAATTTCAGTTTTATCACTAATAATTGTTTTTTATTTTAAAGATTTTAATATTTTTAACATGCTAATCCGGGGGGAAGGCGAAGTAAAAAATAGTGCTGAATTTTCATCAGCATCTAATTTAATCGTTGATCAATTTGTCAGACCAATTTCAATAATGTGTTTAATGTTTTATTTATTAAGCCTCAAAAAAAATAGGAAAGTTTTATATTTTTTAAGTGCCTGTGCACTATTTACTTGTTTTCCTTTAGCAATGCCAAGATTTTATGCGGCCGCAATGTACATTCCTATACTTTTACTCATAATACCTCAATTTAGCAAAAGAAATATCTTCTCAATAACATTTATTGGATCTCTATTAATAATTTTCCCTTTTCTTAACCAATTTAGAGATTTTTCAAAAAATGCTAAGTTAAAGTTAGGTTTTGATATGAGGATGTTTACAGAAGGGCATTTTGATAGTTATCAAAATTTTGCACTTATATTTTTTGAAAATATTACTACTAATGGTCGTCAGTTATTAGGAGTTATTTTTTTTTGGGTTCCACGTTCAATATGGACAGATAAGCCTGTAGGTTCTGGTACTGTTCTTGCCAATGAGTTAGGATTTTATTTCGATAATATTTCTGCAAATTATTTTGCAGAGGGTTACATTAATTTTGGTTTACCCGGCATTTTACTTTTTTTACTAATATTCTCATTTGTTACTGCAAAATTGGATGTTTTATTTTGGAAAAAATTACATTTCGAAAGAGGAAATTATTTTCAAATTTTATATTTTGTTATGTTGGCAATGTTTTTCTTTGTACTAAGGGGGGACTTATTAAGCTCATTCGCTTTTACTATAGGTTTTGTTATGTCATTTTTCTTAATATATCTAATAGTTAAAGAGTGATTGATTTATGAAAATTTTGCAAATATCAAGCGAGCTCAATGTTGGATCAGTGGGTAAAATAGCTGAACAAATAGGTGAAGAGATTATAAAACAAGGATGGAAAAGTTATATTGCGTACGGTAGGGATGGTTTGCCAAGCTCATCACAAACCTTTAAAATAGGTGACAAATTTGATAAGATAAAACATGGTATTTATACAAGAATAACCGACCGACATGCATTTGCATCGGTAGAAGCGACAAAATCTTTAGTAAAAAAAATAGAATTGATTGATCCGGATATCATTCACTTACAGCATTTACACGGATATTATATTAATATTGAAATACTGTTTAATTGTCTGTCAAAAAAAAATATTCCTGTTGTATGGACTTTCCACGATTGTTGGTCGTTTACGGGGCACTGTGCACATTATGAATTTATTGGATGTGAAAAATGGCTTACACAATGCAAAAAATGCCCACAAAAGTCAGAATATCCGAAAAGCAGCCTTATAGACAATTCGTTTCGTAATTTTATCGATAAAAAAAGAATTTTTAATTCTGTGAAAAATATTACGATTATTCCCGTTTCAAACTGGCTTGGAGAAGAAACCAGAAAATCTTTTTTAAAAGATCATTCAATTAAAGTGATTCACAACGGTATTGATCTGAGTAAATTTAAAATTTCTGACAAAGAAACTATTATAAATACGAAACGGAGTTTGAAAATTGGTGATGAGTTTGTAATTTTGGGGGTTGCAAATCCGTGGAGTGTGAAAAAAGGATTAAACTATTTTGTAGAGCTAAGTGAGAGACTATCTTGTGATTACAAAATTGTAATGGTAGGTCTGTCACAAACGCAATTAAGAAATCTGCCCAAAAACATTATTGGTCTGGAACGAACAAAAAATGTGCAGCAACTGGCAGAATTATATGCTGCAGCCAATGCTTTTTTAAATCCTACTTTAGAAGATACTTTTCCAACGACTAATTTAGAATCATTGGCGTGTGGTACACCAGTTATTACCTTTCAGTCCGGCGGATCACCAGAAGCGATAAACGAACAGACTGGTTTTGTGTTGGCAAAAGGCGATATAGTGGGAATGTGCTCTGCGCTTGATGAAATTAAAAAAAATGGAAGAGAATTTTATTCTGAAAAATGCAGAAAACGCGCTGAGCTGCTATTTGATAAAGAAAAGAATTTTGAAAACTATATAAATCTCTATAAAGAACTTTTAGAAAAGTAATTTATATCCTAACATAAAAGAAAAAAAATCGCATGGAAAATAAAGAAATCAAAGTTTGTATTAATTGTGTAATGGACTCAACGGATCCTACAATTATATTCGACCAGAAGGGTATGTGTGATTACTGCCACAATTACTATGATAACATCCTTCCCAATTGGCACACAGACGAAAGAGGTCGTGCAGAGATCATGAAAGTTGTAGATAAAATTAAGCTAGAAGGTAAAAATAAAGACTACGATTGCATGATTGGCATTAGCGGAGGTTTAGATAGCAGTTACCTCGCTCATGTTGCTGTAAACGAATTCGGTTTAAGACCTTTATTTTTTCACGTAGATGCCGGGTGGAATTCTGATATCTCCACAAGCAATATCCAAAAGCTTATGGATGGTCTCGGTGTAGATCTTTACACAGAAGTTGTAAATTGGGAAGAAATGAAAGATTTGCAGAGAGCCTTCATAAAATCTCAGGTTCCTGACATTGATACCCCACAAGATTTGGTATTCTTTTCTGCACTTTATAATTATGCTGCTAAAAATGGACATAAGTATATCATTACTGGGGGGAATTATTCAACTGAATGTGTACGAGAGCCACTTGCATGGGGTGCTTACTATCAAACAGATATGAAATATGTGAATGATATTCACACAAAATTTGGGGAAAGAAAATTTAAAACCTTCCCAAGATGTGACATATTCAAATATAAAATCCAATATCGTTTAATAAATGGGGTGCGAGTTGTTAAGCCTTTAGACTCTGTTCCATTTATTAAAAAAGAAGCAGAGCAGTTGCTAAAGGATTTATATGGATGGCAGGGGTATCAGCATAAACATCATGAATCAAGATTTACGAGATTTTATGAATCGTTTTGGTTGCCGAGAAAATTTGGCTTTGATAAAAGAAAAAATCACTTATCGAGTCTAATCCTTACAGGACAAGCTGATCGTGATCAGGTTTTAGACAGAATTTCACGTCCCGAATTACCGGAAGATGTATTAATGAAAGAGTTTGAGTACGTTGCCAAAAAACTTGATTTTACTGTAGATGAATTGTGGGAGCATTTTAATAAACCGAATAAAACATTTAACGATTATAAAAATAATCATAAACTTATACAATTAGGAACTAAAGTAATGCAGATTTTAGGTCTTGAAAAAAGAGCATTTAAATAAGATGATAACTATTATTGATTATGGTGTTGGGAACATCAATGCATTTTTAAATATTTACAAACAGCTAAATATTCCCGCAACAACTGCAAAAACAGAAGCAGATCTAGAAAATGCAAAAAAATTAATTCTTCCAGGGGTTGGTCATTTTGACTATGCAATGCAGAGATTCAATGATTCTGGGATGAGAGAGAAAGTGAATGATTTGGTAATTAATCAATGCATTCCTGTCGTTGGAGTTTGTGTAGGTATGCAGATGATGGCTAAAGGTAGTGATGAAGGAAGTCTTTTAGGACTAGGGTGGATTGACGCATATGTTCATAAATTTGATGCTTCGCAGATTTCTGCTAAGCTTCCATTACCACATATGGGATGGAATGATATTAACATTGTGAAAAACACACCACTATTACAAGATCTTGAAAAAGATCCACGATATTATTTTTTACATAGCTATTATTTTAAATGTAGCAACTCCGATGATTCAATAGCGGAAACTGATTATGGAGTTAAATTTACTAGTGCTGTTAATAATAAAAATATTTATGGAGCACAATTTCATCCAGAAAAAAGTCACCATTTTGGAATCCAACTTTTAAAGAATTTTGCTGAAAAATGTTAAGACCTAGAATTATTCCATGCCTTTTAATTCATGATAAAGGCTTAGTTAAAACTGAACAGTTTAAAAAACCGAGATATTTGGGAGATCCAATGAATGCGGTGAGAATTTTTAACGAGAAGGAAGTAGATGAAATTATTATTTTAGATATTGATGCAACAGTTGAAGGTAGAGGGCCTGATTTTAAATTGATTGAGCATATGGCGGAAGAGTGTCGTATGCCACTCTGTTATGGTGGTGGTGTTACGACAGTTGAACAAGCTCAACGTATTTTTGCTTTAGGAGTAGAAAAAATAGCTTTTAGTGCAGGTGTTTTTAACAATCCAAAACTTATCAGCGAAATTTCTGATAAAGTAGGTAGCCAAAGTATTGTTATCGTATTAGACGTTAAAAAGAAACTTTTTGGTGGATATGAAGTGTATACACACAACGGTAAAAAATCTACGGGTAAATCACCATTCGATGTAATTAAAGAATTTGAAAAGTTAGGAGCAGGTGAAATTGTTATAAATTCTATCGACAAAGATGGTGAAATGAAGGGTTATGACTTAAAGCTTATTGAAGCAGCAAGGAAAGAAACCACTTTACCTCTTACTGCTATAGGTGGCGCCGGATCTCTTGAAGATATTGGAGATCTAATTAATAAATTTGGAATTATTGGTGCAGCTGCGGGTAGTCTTTTTGTTTACAAAGGAAAACTGAAGGGTGTCTTGATTAATTATCCCAATTTTTTGGAGAAAGAAAATCTTATTAAAAAATATTTTTAAAATATTAACAGATATGTCGCAGTATTTTATCTCACTATAATTAACTTTTAAAATTTATTAATGAAAATTCAAAATAAAACACTTTTGATTACCGGGGGTACCGGATCATTCGGAACAGCTGTCCTTAACAGATTTTTACAAACAGACCATTTCAAAGAAATCCGTATTTTTTCTCGTGACGAGAAAAAGCAGGATGATATGAGAAATTTGTACAAAAACGATAAAATTAAATATTATATCGGTGATGTACGTGATTTTGCTAGTATAGAGCCGGCAACAAGAGGTGTTGATTATATATTTCATGCAGCAGCACTAAAGCAGGTTCCATCTTGCGAATTTTTCCCAATGCAGGCTGTGAAAACTAACGTAGAAGGAACTCAAAATGTGATTCGTGCGGCAACAGCTAATAAAGTACAGAAAGTTATTTGCCTTTCAACCGATAAAGCTGCATATCCAATCAACGCAATGGGCATTTCCAAAGCGATGATGGAAAAGGTTGCCGTTGCAGAATCTAGAAACACATCTGAAACTGTGGTCTGCCTTACCCGTTACGGAAATGTTATGGCTTCAAGAGGATCCGTAATTCCTTTATTTTTAAATCAGATTCAAAAAGGTGAACCAATTACCATCACAGATCCAAATATGTCACGTTTTTTCATGTCATTGGAAGATGCTGTTGACTTGGTTTTGTTCGCATTTGAACATGCAAATCCGGGAGACTTATTTGTGAACAAAGCTCCTGCGGGAAGTATTGGTGATTTAGCTAAAGCATTAATTGAATTAACAGGTAAAGAGGTTCCTGTACAGGTAATCGGAACCCGTCACGGAGAAAAATTATACGAGACACTTTGTACTCGCGAAGAGATGGCCAAAGCTGAAGATATGGGAGATTTCTATCGTGTACCTGCGGATAATCGCGACTTGAACTATGCTCAGTATTTTTCTGAAGGAGAAGAGGAAATTGCTGTAATTGAGGATTACCACTCCCATAATACAGAGCAACAAGGTGTTGAGGGTTTGAAGAAATTAATTTCCACTTTACCCCTAATTCGCAAAGAAGTCTTTGGCGAAAATGTAATGCAATATCCTTATTAGTTTATAAAAAGGTCAAAAAGATTGTGATGCTATTAAAGGGGAGAAGACATCAGGATGAAAGGGGACTCATTACTTATAATAATGATTTTGATGCTTCATTGGTTAAAAGAGTTTATACTATTGAAAATCATTCCACAGATTTTATTCGTGGGTGGCAAGGTCACCAAGTTGAACAGCGATGGTTCGCCTGCATGAAGGGAAGTTTTGAAATCTCGTTGATTAAAGTTGATGATTTTATAAATCCTTCAAAAGATTTAACAATACAGAAATATGTTTTGATAAATGATGTCTTAACTTACCTCCATATTCCATCAGGTTATATCACAGCTATTCAAGCTACAGAAGAAGGAAGTAAATTGCTTGTTTTAGCCGATTACGGTTTTGGTGAAATTGATGATGAATACAGATATAGCTTAGATTACTTTAACAATATGTCAATTTAAAATTGTATTGTAGCAATTGACTATCTAGCCAAAAGCTAAAGCATTTATTTATGAAAAAAATCGGAATTACCGGTCAGAATGGATTTGTCGGAAGACATTTATATAATACTTTAGGATTATTTCCCTATGAGTTTCAACGTGTTGGCTTTAATAAAAATTATTTTGAAAACGAGTCGGAATTAGACCAATTTGTTGCGGAGTGCGATGTTATCGTTCATTTAGCAGCTATGAATCGTCATGAGGATGAGGCGGTAATCTATGATACTAATATAAGTTTGGCTCAAAAACTCGTTGATGCACTAAAAAGAACAAATTCAAAAGCGCACGTTATGATCTCCTCTTCAACTCAGGAGGAAAGAGATAATCTGTATGGAAAGTCGAAAAAAGAAGGAAGAGAAGCTGTAGCAGATTGGGCACAGGAAAGGGGAGGAAAAATAACAGGATTAATTATTCCCAATGTTTTTGGGGCATTCGGAAAACCTTTTTACAATTCTTTTGTTGCTACTTTCTGCCATCAGTTGACGCACGGGGAAACTCCTACAGTTGCGAATGATGGCGAAGTAAAATTGATTTACGTTCAAGAACTGGTAGACACAATTCTTAAGGAAATAAGAGAAGAAACCAGCAAAGCTGAATTTTTCGTGGAAGCAACAGCTACTAAGAAAGTATCTGAAGTTTTAGCATTATTAAATAATTATAAAACGAAATATTTTGATGGCGGAGAAATTCCTTCAATCAATGATTCTTTTGAACACAATTTATTCAATACTTATCGCTCTTATATAGATTACAAAACACATTATCCTGTAAAATTTACACAACATACAGATCCAAGAGGAGCTTTTGTAGAAGTAGTTCGTTTAGGAATTGGCGGTCAATGTTCATTTTCAACAACAGTTCCGGGAATTACACGGGGAAATCACTATCATACAAGAAAAATTGAAAGATTTGCAGTAATAAGGGGCAAAGCTATAATTCAGCTAAGAAAAATAGATACCGACGACGTGTTAGATTTTTATGTTGACGGAAACGAACCTGCGTATGTCGATATGCCGATTTGGTATACCCACAATATCAAAAATATAGGAGAAGAAGAACTGTACACTATTTTCTGGATCAACGAAGCCTTTAATCCTGAAAATGCAGATACGTATTTTCTTGAAGTTTAAGAATTCAATTTAAATTTAAATCAACAGCTGAAAAGCAGAAGCTAATCGCAAAAATGCCAACAGCCATTAACTATATGAAAAAACTTAAAGTGATGACGGTGGTAGGAACCCGTCCCGAAATTATAAGATTATCAAGAGTTCTCGATGCATTAGATGCTTCTGAAGCAGTAGAGCATATCATCGTTCATACAGGACAAAATTATGATTACGAGCTGAATCAGATTTTCTTTGAAGATTTAGGACTTCGTAAACCGGACTATTTCTTAGAAGCTGCGGGAAAGACAGCAACAGAAACAGTAGGGAATATTTTAATTAAAATCGATCCTTTATTGGAAAACTTAAAACCTGATGCGTTTTTGGTTTTAGGAGATACGAATTCCTGTTTGTGTGCAATTCCTGCAAAGAAAAGACACATTCCAATTTTCCACATGGAAGCAGGAAACAGATGTTTCGACCAGAGAGTCCCTGAGGAAACTAATCGTAAAATTGTAGATCATACTTCGGATATTAATTTAACTTATTCTGATATTGCGAGAGAATATCTTTTAAGAGAAGGACTTCCTGCAGACCGCATCATCAAAACTGGGTCTCCGATGTTTGAAGTTTTGAATCATTATTTACCTCAAATTGATGCTTCACCGGTTCTTGAAAAATTAAATTTAGAAGAAGGAAAGTTTTTTGTAGTTTCTTCTCACCGTGAGGAAAATATTAATTCCGAGAAAAACTTCATAGGTTTGATGGATTCTTTAAATGCAATCGCAGAAAAATATCAATATCCTATTATCGTTTCTACACATCCGCGCACGAAAAATATGATAGACAAAATGCAGATTGAAATGCGTCCTGAGATTCAGTTTTTAAAGCCTTTAGGTTTTCATGATTATAATGCCTTACAAAAAAGAGCATATGCTGTATTATCAGATTCAGGAACAATTTCTGAGGAATCATCTATTTTGAATTTCCGAGCCTTAAACATCCGTCAGGCGCATGAAAGACCCGAAGCAATGGAAGAAGCGAGTGTAATGATGGTAGGTTTGTCTCCTGAACGTATTTTGCAGGGATTAACGCAGGTTTTACGGCAAAAAGTAGGAACTGAAAGAAATTTCAGACCTGTCTCTGATTACTCGATGCCAAATGTTTCGGAAAAAGTAGTAAGAATTATTATTTCTTATACAGATTATATTAGAAGAACCGTCTGGTCAGAGGAAATATAGAAAAATGAAAAAACTATACATCGTATCTGAGTTATTTTATCCTAATAAAACTTCTACAGCATATATAATGACGGAGCTTGCTAATCATTTAGCAGCTTACTATCACGTTTCAGTAGTTACTACCGATATCAAATATGACGGAAATATAGCCGATAATATTGATAATGCACAATATACAGTAAGTAGAAAAAAAGTTGGTAAAGTAGATAAGAATAGTTTTTTCAGCCGAATAAAAGGCGCTGTCGGAAGCAGTATTTTATTGGCATTTGATTTATTTAAGAATATTAAAAAAGAAGATAAGGCCTTGGTGGTAACTAACCCTTTTCTAATTATATTTTTTGTTGCTCTAATAAGGTTGATAAAAAAGTTCGAATATACGTTGTTGGTGCATGATGTATTTCCTGAAAATACAATACCGGCAGGCCTGAAAAATAAAAACACTATTTCATACAAACTGTTAAAAATTGTCTTTGACTGGTCTTATAGAAAAGCAGATAAAGTTATTGTTTTAGGAGAGGATATGAAAGAATTACTTCTGCTAAAAGGTGTTTCAAATACCTCAATCGATGTCATTACAAATTGGTTTGATGATGATGTTAAAAATGAAGAAATAGACAAAGAGGAATATTTAGGAATTCCAAATATCGAAGGTAAAATTATTGTCGGATTTGCAGGTAATGTAGGTAGAGTTCAAGGTTTAGATAAATTTATAGAATGCTTTAACAAAGTAGGAAATAATAAATTAGTTTTAGTCATAGTAGGTGACGGCGCAATGCTAGAAGAGTTGACAGAAAATAATAAAGCCAATGATAATATATATTTTCTTGGTAGCAAACGTAGAAGTGATCAATCACTTTTCTTAAATTCTTTTGATATTGCGTTAGTTACATTAGAAAACGGAATGTACGGTTTAGGAGTTCCTTCTAAGAGTTACAATATTTTAAGGGTCGGAAAACCGATCTTGTATATTGGTGACCGTAATTCTGAAATTGATTTAATGATAAATAAATATGAATGCGGTTGGTCGATTGATTGGAAGGATGAAGAAAAGATCATAGCTCTTCTAAAAGATTTAAAATCTTCACATTTAGAAGGTTATAAAGAAAAAAATCAAGAGTTAGCATTGAGTATGTACAATTCGACAACAATTAAAAATCAATTTTTAATTGTTTTAAATAAATAATGCAATAAAATGAAGTTATTATTCACAGGTGCGTCTGGTTTTTTAGGTTGCAATATTAAAACCATATTAGAAAAAAAGTATGACGTGGAAACGATGGGTTTATCTGATAATAATGACATAAAGGCTGATTTGTCAAAAGGGATTCCCAAAATTATAGACTCTTTTGACGTTGTTCTTCATGCAGCTGGTAAAGCGCACACGGTTCCAAAAACTGAAGAGGAAAAAAAAGTATTTTTTGATGTGAATTATCAAGGAACTGTTAATTTATGTAAAGGCTTGGAAAATTCAATAATTCCTAAAGCTTTTATATTTGTAAGTACTGTTGCTGTATATGGATTGGAATTTGGAGAAAATATTACAGAAAAGCATCCGTTGCATGGTAAAACACCTTATGCTCTCAGTAAAATAAAGGCAGAAGAATACCTTACAGATTGGTGTAATAAAAATAATGTAAAATTGTCCATTCTTCGTCCCTCATTAATAGCTGGTCCTGATGCGCCTGGAAATTTAGGTTCGATGGTCAATGGTATTAAAACAGGGAAATACCTTTCTATCGGTGGAGGAAATGCGAGAAAAAGCATCTTGATGGTGCAGGATATTGCATCTATAATTCCGCAGTTGATTGAAAAGGGTGGTGTATTTAATATTTGCGATGATACGCAACCGTCATTCAGAGAATTGGAAACGATAATCTCTAAACAATTAAATAAAAAAATGCCTTTGTCGATACCATTCTTCTTCGCAAAAGGAATTGCATTAGTTGGTGATTTATTAGGTTCAAAGGCTCCAATAAATTCATTTAAACTTAGAAAGATTGCCGAATCGCTTACATTTTCAAACGAAAAGGCCAAAATAGAACTAAATTGGAAACCGATAAGTGTTTTGGATAATTACAAAATTTAAGATAGTTATCAGAAGTAATAATACAACACTATTAACATTTGATCTTAGCACATGATACGTACATTTGATTTTCTTTTTTCATTTTTTGGACTGTTTTTTTTGTGGCCGGTCGGAGTAATTCTCTATATTATCGGATTATTCGATACAGGATCACCGATCTTTGTACAAGAGAGAGTGGGACGCTATAAAAAGCCTTTTAAACTTATAAAATTTCGTACAATGCCTATAAATACCAAGTCTGTAGCAACACATTTATCTAACGATATCACAATCACAAAATTCGGAAGTTTTCTTCGAAAATCTAAGCTTGATGAATTGCCTCAGCTGGTCAATGTGTTAGTTGGAGATATGAGTTTGGTCGGTCCGCGCCCTAATCTTTTTAACCAAACAGAATTGATTGAAGAAAGAGATAGGAGAGGCGTTTACAACGCTATTCCTGGTATTACAGGTCTTGCGCAGATCAATGAAATTGATATGTCTACTCCTAAAAAGCTAGCAGAAAAAGATGCAGAGATGCTTAAAAGTTTAACGATATCAGATTATTTTAGCTATATATTTTCAACAGTAGGAGGAAAAGGTCAGGGAGACAGAATAAAAAAATAGTTTTTTCTTTTTTTAAGCTATAAATATTTAATTCTTATTTTTGATTTTTAATCTACACTGTTGATGAAGAATAAAATTTGGCTTTCCGCACCTCATATGTATGGAAATGAACTTTTCTTTATTGAAGATGCCTTACAAAAGAATTGGGTAACCTCGCAGGGAGAAAATATTGATGAATTTGAACTATCGCTGTCATTATTTCTGAAAAATAATGTGAATGTCTGTGCATTACATTCGGCAACCTCTGCAATACACCTTGCATTATTAATGTTAGGTGTTTCGCTGAATGATGAAGTGATTACTTCTTCATTTAGTTTTTGTGCCTCCGCCAACCCAATTGCTTATTGTGGAGCAACACCCATATTTATTGACTCTGAAAAGGAGACTTGGAATATGTGTCCAGTTGCTTTAAGAGAAGCTATTGAAGATAGAATTTATAAAGGAAAAAAGCCAAAGGCAATCATCGTTGTTCATTTATATGGTATGCCTGCTAAAATGGATGAAATTACGCAAATTGCTCAAGAATTTGATATACCTGTGATAGAAGATGCTGCTGAAGCGTTAGGTTCTACTTATAAAGGAAAAACTTGTGGTACATTCGGGCGTTTCGGAATTTTATCATTTAACGGGAATAAGATAATTACCACTTCTGGGGGGGGAGCATTGGTTTGTCATACTCAGGAAGATAAAGGTCAGGCTGTATTCTTGTCTACACAGGCAAGAGACAATGCACCTCACTATCAGCATTCACAGATTGGCTACAATTATCGCATGAGTAACATCTTGGCAGGTATTGGTCGCGGTCAAATGGAAGTATTGGCAGATAGAGTAGAAGCTCGCAGAAAAATGCATGACTTCTATGTAGAAATTTTTAAAGATATCGACGGGGTAGATGTGCTTTGTGAACCTACAGAAAATTTTTACTCTAATCACTGGTTGTCCGCAATTGTGGTAGATGGGAACAAGACGGGTAAAACTCGTGAAGACCTAAGATTGGCTTTTCTTGAAGATAATATAGAATCAAGACCACTTTGGAAACCAATGCATCTGCAGCCAGTTTTTGCAAACGCTCCATATTATGGAACAAATGTCGCAGAAAAATTATTTGATGATGGTTTGTGTTTGCCATCGGGATCAAATTTGTCAGATGAAGACAGATCAAGAATTGAAGAGGTAATTACAAAGTTCTTTTCTTAAATAAATCTTGAAAACCAAATAATTTTAAAGTCAATATAAAATGTAAACAACAAATCCTGAAAGTAAGCTCAGGATTTGTTTACTTATCTTGTATTAGCTTTTCAAGCTTATCAATCATTTCTTTTTGCTGTTGAAGCATACGTTCATATAATTCAACCATCTTATCTAAAGGATTGAATGTTGGTGAATTATTAATGATGCTGGCAAATTGCGGGTTAGAGTGATCATGATTATTAAATGTATTTGCAATCACATTTATTGCGGCCTCCTCATCAAAATTCTGAAAAGCTTCCATAGGAATTTTCAATACTTCTGATATCTTTAGAAGCAATGGATCCTCTATCACATCCTTTTGTTCAAGCAAAGATATTTTCTTCTGGTTCCAGTCTTCTCCTAAGTCAAAAGCCAAGGCCTCCTGCTTAATGCCCAGCATTTCTCTGAAGCGTTTGACGTTGCGTCCCTGATGTATTTTTTGTTCCATAGGTCTTTATTTCCCAAGCTGAAAAGCTACAGTCATTCTGTTGCAATTATTAAGAAGTAAAGTTAAAAAATTTACTGTGAAAATCCTAATGCCGTGACTATATAATTTGCTTTCAGAATAAAATATCTTTTCATAGCTTCTTCACTTGTTACAAAATGAATAGTGAGTAATATGGCAAAAAACGAAACTAATTTCGCAGTTGAATTTTTGGGGAATGCAAAATAAAAGAATCCCTAAGATGTGATCGACACCTTTTCGATTATGCACATACTTAATAATGAGAAATTAAATAAAGTAGTTTCTAAACACTTTTTTGGAAATGCTTGCTCTGTAAGCATCAGCGGATCCGTTCATGGTTTTCCACTGTGCATATGTTACACAAAAATTCGACGCCGAAGAGTCCATTATCGAAAAGGAATTGACACGATAAATAAGTTATTTATTAATTCTATAAACTCTACCTATTCGAGATTTTTTGCATTGTATAATTAGATCAAGAATAAAACATCAAAATTATAGATAAACCAAAATTCCTTACTGACTCTTTTGAAGTGTAGGCTCTTATAATTATTTTCTTGTAACTGAACAAACCTTTCAACATAAGAATGAAATATTCAAAATCAAGAATATAATATCCGTTTTCAAACTTGATTACCTTCTTTGTCTTAATGAAATTTGTGTTGTAACATTTAAAGTACATCACAATGGAAACAAAAAACAAAATAGACATTCCTTTACAGAATCAAGTCATCAGAAATCAGATCTCACAGATCATCCAGGAATTCTCGGTGCTTCAGCTTCATTTGTTCAAAATTGAAAATTCAGAATACACTAAGGTATTTATCCTGATGAAAGAGAGTAAGGAAGCCGAAACACTCCGCGAAAGACCGTGGATAGGGAAGACTGCAGAAAAACATAAAGTACGTGTATATATTTCTGATTATCGCAAGGCGAAATATCAGCTGAAACACGGAAACCCTTTTTATCAGTACTATGCTGACCCGTCAGTAATAATCTGGAAGGGAGAAAATGTAGACCAACTGTTGCAAACTTATAGTACCAAGAAAGATTTTAAGAAAAAACTCAATATTTTTAAGGAAAAATTTTACCATGACCATGATATACTCTTGACAGAAGCTAAAAAATTTCGCGCCAGTAATATGTATGCTAGTGCTTTTCAAAACTATCTTACCCTGTTTGAGCATAATATTGAATATTTGGAAAACCTTTTCACGGGATGGATTTCTTTTGGAAAAAACATCCATCTTAGGCTGAAACATTTGATTCGCTATATTCCCGAACTTCAGAAAGTATTCGTAATGAAAGACGAGCATTCCTTTTACCTTATAGGCAAAATAGAGGAGTCTATAAAAGCGGCAGCAGAATATGACGAATCTTTTATAAGTTCAGAATCTTTTGACATGGTTAAAGCTGCAGAGGAACAGTTATACAAAATGGTAGCCGAACGTTTTTCGGAACTCGGCAAAATGATAACTTTCAAAAAAACAAAATATTCCGTCAATGCTATTGAAGATACTGCTGTTCTGCTTGATGCCGAATTGGAAAAAGTAGTTGCAACTATAGTGGAAAGATTGGCTCCTGAAGAAATTTTCATGTTTCATAAAAAAGAAACCTATCCCCAAAACGGAATGGAAAAGCGAATATATTACTATGTGCTGGTAGTCGGTAAAGGATTGGGAGATAGCGCACTATATGATACACAGCAATCCATTCGAGACAAATCACGAGGCAAAGTGAATGTTATTATTCTGGGACATCGCCGGTTTTCTATACAAGATCGACTTTTTCAATCTCAGGAATTTATGCACAAGATTATGACAGAGGAGAATAGGGTGTATGCATCACATCAGTATCATCCTCCGATACATTGGGAATATCTGTCTTCAGATGAGCAAGGAGATCTATGTATATACTACGACAGAATGATAAAAACGGTAAAGAGGTATTTTATTCTTCGGGAAAAGGCCGATGAAGAAAATGACGAATTATTTTTACTCCTGTTCTCACATGCATTAATGAGAATTCTGCGGGTTTACTTATACTGTTCACTGTACAATTATTTCCCAAATTTCAACAAAATGGATGATACTTGGAATTTATGCCTCTATGCCGATCCGTCTTTAGAAAAAATTGAATTTCTTTTTGAAAAAATTTCTCCTGAATTTTTCAGGTTGACAAATTCGTTTCTAAAGTATACAGACCGCTCACACCGATTTGAAAATGATGAGTTAGCGGTAATGGATGAAATCCTCAGCATCCTGGTAGGAAAATTAGAAAAATTAATCACGATTAATAATCTTCAAAATTAATGATAAATGATGCGAAGATTTTGCGCAATTAACTTGTAATTTCCGTACAAAGTCCATTTTAATGCCAATGTCGTCATTGAAATTATATAGGAAAAATGTCATTTTTATGTTTTTGTTTGCTGAGTTTTTTATTTCAAAAATCGTTTTCTTACTAGAAGATAAAAACAATGAAACAAGATAATTATCAAATTTGCATATCCTGAAATAATAGAAAAATTATATAATTGTCAACAAGTTTTTTACAACTATCGTACTTTATGCAGTAGACGAAGCGGCAATGTCAAGCAATAAGTTTGAAAAAGCAATATCATGAAAAAATAAATTATGTTGTTGTTTTAGATTCATTGGTTGAAATTTGAGATTATTTTTATTTTGTATGTAAGGGTATTATTATTAGGATAGTATAAAAGTTCGTCTTTTATTTCAAAATACTGAAATAATGATTAATATGTAAGAATTAAAGTTATATGTTATCTGTTTTTAATCATACTTCAATAGGACTTTTACGATTCTACAAATAAATCTGTTTTTATATTACAATAAGGTCATTATTATAAAAAATTTAAGAAACGGCATCTTTCCTTATCTTTGCACCTTTAGAATTCACAAATGAAAAAATATCCATGGTGGAAAGTTTTGATGGACTACGGATTAAGTTTCGTAGCAGTTATTGTTTTACTTCCCGTATTTTTGGTTTTATTAATCGTAGCATCAGTAGATACAGGTTTTCCAGGTATTTTTAAACAGCAGAGAATCGGTAGAAACGGAGAGGTATTTGTGATCTATAAATTCAGAACCTACCATTCTAAAACATCAACCAAATCGAAGATGGGAATCTGGCTGAGGAAAACAAAATTAGATGAGCTTCCCCAGCTTTTTAATGTCTTGAAAGGAGATATGTCTTTGGTGGGGCCGCGTCCCGATATTCCGGGATACTATGACAGATTGAAGGGTATAGACAGATTGGTTCTGCAATTGAAACCAGGTTTGACGAGTGAAGCAGGGATTATGTTTCGAAATGAAGAAGATATTTTAACTCAGCAGAGTGATCCGCTGAAATATAATGATGAAATATTATTCCCGAAAAAGGTTAAAATGAATTTAAATTACTATTATCAGCTCTCTTTTAAAAAAGATGCACAGATTTTGCTTAAGACATTTTCGGTTTTTAAGTAGATAAGGCCATCCAAAATATATGAAGTACACCATGCAGTTGTTGTCTAAAATGACGTTTTTCACAGTGACCTCTTTTTTCCTGAAAGTAAATGCCCAGACAGAAATAAAAGCTAATGCTCTTTTTCTTCCGTTGGGAATGATCAATCTTGCAGTCGAGAAATCTTTAAACAGCAAATTTTCTTTACAGGCTGAAGGATTTATCTCTCCCTGGAAATCTTTTGGAGGTAAAAATCTTCAGATCTATATGGGAACATTAGAAGGAAGATATTATTTTAAAGAGATGATGAAAGGGTGGTATGTGGGTGCCTATGGTAGTATTGCTGCGTACAATCTTCAGAAATGGAATTACCTTAAGGCAGAGCCTGTTTTGGATGATGATGATCACCCCCAATTAACAGGCGACGGCACCGTACGTTTAACGGAAAGATATCAGAAAGGATTAGCTTTAATTATAGGAGTTAGTGGTGGGTATCATTTTACCGTTAATGAAAGATTGGGTTTGGATGTCTATGCAGGAATTGGAACCACACAATCGATCTACAAAGGGTATTTCAAAGATAATAATCAGCGGTATGATAAAGCAACCAATTGGAATAAGAGTGGTGAAGTCATCCCAACAAGAGGCGGCTTGATGGTTACTTATAAATTTAACTGATTTTCACTACTAAGTTAATTTTTAATAATAGAGTAATAACATTTCTAGGATGTTCAAGAAAAGGTTAGAGGAATTTTCAATGAGATAAATAAAAAAATTAGATTTGACATAAAGTCAATATAGCATAATGATTAATTAGAGCTTACCTTCATGAGGTCAGGCTCTTTTTTTGATAAATAATGATTGCTTTATAATTGATGTATCATCAAAAGTTTCAATCAAAACTGTAATCGAGTTCTATCGATTACCTGATATATCCCTTAAATAAATGATCCTGAAAACAACTTGTTTTACTATATTTACAGCCAATTTCCTGAACTGAAAAGTTTCTTCACTGAAATTAATCTCGATTTTGATGCTGGGAAGTTAGAATGTAATTATTAAAAAATTTAAGGCTATTTAATAAGGTTACATATGATGAATAGATAAACAGGCAGGTTGAATAACAGTTATATGGCTGAATAAAAGGTTGCAGTACTTTTTTGATTACTGATGATGAAATGGTAATGTCCATATTAATTTATAAAAGTTGAGCATTAAAAAAAATATTTTAAAATTTTCAGGTAAATCAGAATTTAGGGTGCTATTTTCTAATTTTATGAATTTGGCCGTTATACAGGGATTAGAATTAGTTTTACCTTTAATCACCATCCCTTACACGATTCGTATTGTTGGGTTGGATAAAGTTGGGCTAATCGCCTTTTCTTACGCTTTGGTAGGGTATTTTGGTATCTTGATAGGCTATGGATTTAATCTTACTGCTACAAAACAAATTTCACAAAATAAGTACAGTATTCAAAATCAAAGAAAGGTTTTTAGTGAAGTCTTATTAGGTAAATTATTCTTAGTTGTTGTCAGTATCTTTATTTTTCTATGTATTCTTTTGATAAGTAAAGACGTGAGATCAGAGAAAGCACTATTTACAATATCTTTAATTAATGCTTTTATTTTAAATTTAATTCCCTACTACTATTTTCAGGGAATTCAGGACTTAAAATATACGACAAGACTCAGTGCAGTTCTTAAAACCTTGTCCACCATCGCATTGTTTATATTTCTTAAGAAAGAGAGCGATTATTTGGTCATTTTAATTTTACCTCTAATCAGTAATGTCATTCTATTCATTGTCACTCATATTTTGATGGCCCGGAAATATAAAATTTATTTTGTAAAAACGGAGAAGCAGGATGTTGTCAGACAAATGAGATCGGGGTTTTACATTTTTTTATCTCAGATTAAAATCACTTTTTTTAGTAATTTTAACGTATTGATTGTTGGTCTTATGCTGGGTAACAACGCAGTTGGCATATTCAGTTCTGCAGAAAAGATTATCAGGGTACTGTCTTCAATTCAAATACCGATTGTATCCGCTTTGTTCCCTTATTTTTCTAAAAAAATTATAGAGGATAAAATCGAGTCTTACAAGCAAATCAACAGAATTGCTAGATTCGGTTCATTAGGCTATTTCATTATTTGTGGTATGGTGTTTATTTTTGCTCCGCTTATCGCTGAAATAATGTTTGGGAGTATGGTAGAAGAAATATCAACTGTAATAAGAATCATGGTTTTTATTCCGGTATTTGTTTTTGCTAATAACCTATATGGAACCCAATTCCTTTTAAATCTGGGAAGAGATAAGAAATTTACTATTAATTTAATGTTTGCCGCAATATTTAATGTCCTGATGGTTATTCCTCTAACCCAATTCTTCTGGGTTTATGGAACCGGAGTTTCAGTTCTTCTAACGGAAATTCTAGTATATATTTTAATGCACTACTTTGCCTGGAGAGCCCATCAATCCCACAGAACATTAAAAGATTAATTATTCCGAATTTACAGCAATGAAATTAATAGCCATAATAGTTACTTATCACCCGATTCAGGAAGATTTATTGAAGAATATAAGGTCTTGTGTAGATGAGGTAGATGAACTTATTATTTGGGAAAACACCCCCGAACATCTGATCGCGTATGATAAAAAGATCTTAGCAGGATTTTCTGAGAAGATAAGTTTTTCCGGAGTGGGTAAGAATATTGGAATTGGCAAAGCTCTTAATTACGGTGCAGAAATAGCAGTCACGGGAGGATATTCCCATTTGCTCACACTGGATCAGGATAGTTATTTTGACGAAAAGCATTTGGAAAAGTATAAAAAGCAAATTTCGGAATATGATCGTGATGATGGCGGTATTTTCGG
>Ga0157370_10001563_pt1 | contig 28353 bp, 25 predicted proteins | sample C35metaG_FD_113463 | JGI IMG/M metagenome (GOLD analysis project Ga0157370, IMG submission 113463) | Corn rhizosphere microbial communities from Kellogg Biological Station, Michigan, USA - C3-5 metaG | ecosystem: Host-associated > Plants > Roots > Rhizosphere > Soil | place: USA: Michigan...
CGGCGCACGGCGAGATCCACCTGCTGATTCCCATGCTCGCGCACGCAAGCGAGATCCGCCAGACGCTCTCGCTGATCGACTTCGCGCGCGCCGAGCTGGACAACCGCGGCGCCGTGTACGGGAGCGTGAAGCTGGGCGCCATGATCGAAATTCCGGCCGCCGCGCTCACGCTCAAGACCTTTCTCAAGCACTTCGATTTCCTGTCGATCGGCACCAACGACCTGATCCAGTACACGCTGGCCATCGACCGCGCCGACGAGTCGGTCGCGCACCTCTACGATCCCGCGCATCCCGCGGTGCTGAAGCTGGTGGCCGACACCATCGCCGAGTGCCGCCGCCAGGGCAAGGGCGTGGCCGTGTGCGGCGAAATGGCGGGCGACGTGGCCTTCACCCGCCTGCTGCTCGGCCTGGGCCTGCGCAGCTTCTCGATGCACCCGTCGCGCATCCTCGCCGTCAAGCAGGAAGTGCTGCGCGCCGACACCAGCAAGCTCGAAGCGTGGGCCAAGGGCATCCTGGAGTCCGACGACCCGGCCACAGCCCTCGCGGGCTGATGCGAGGCGGGCGGCTGCGGGAATGACGAACGCCACGCCCGCAACCCCTGCACCGGCGCTCGCCGCCGAAAACCCGCCTGGCGGTGCGTGGCTCGGCATGCTGCTCGCCTTCACGGGCGGCTTCGTCGACACCCTCGGTTTCGTGGCGCTGTTCGGGCTCTTCACTGCGCACGTCACCGGCAACTTCGTGCTGATCGGTGCGGCGATTGCCGGCGGCGCGCATTCGGGCGTGGTCGGCAAGCTGCTGGCCCTGCCGATGTTCGTGATCGGCGTGGCCGCCACGCGAATGTTCCAGTTGCGGCGCGAGCGCCGCGGTCTCGACACCGCGGTGCCGCTGATGGCCACGCAGTTGCTCTTTCTCGTGGCCTTCATGGTGGCTGGCGTGTGGGCCGGCCCTTTCGTGAGCGGCAACGGCGCATCGGCCATCGCGGTCGGCCTGGTGGGCGTGCTGACCATGTCGATCCAGAACACCGCCGCGCGCAGCGTCTTCGCGCGGCTGACGCCAAGCACGGTGATGACCGGCAACGTCACGCAGCTCGTGATGGACCTCGTCGACATGGCCGCGCGTGCACCCGCTGCAGACGCGGCCGCGGGGCGTGTGCGCAAGGCCTGGCCGCCGATCGCAGCGTTCGCGGCGGGCTCACTGGCTGGTGGGCTGGGTTATGCGCATGCAGGCTTCTGGGCACTGCTTGCGCCCTGCGCCGCGCTGGCCGCATTGCTTCGGTTACTGCGAAAGCAATAGCGTCGCAATAAAACGAAACACGCCGAAACCGCGGCGAAAGGACTTGCTGCACCTCTGCAAGCACGATCAGGGCTCCTCAACACACCCTGAAAGGCCTGCATCATGAAGTCCCTCTCCCTGACCCAGATCATCACCGTCGGCTCGTTCGCCATGCTGGCCGCAGCAGGCGCCAAGGCCGAGAGCTACCAGGGCGTGCAGCCCGCCGTGTCGGCCATGAGCCGTGCCGAGGTCAGCGCGGAAGCCGTGCGCACCGCATCGGCACCCAATCAGAACATCGTGCGCGGCTCGCGCGGCCCTGAAACCGTGGCGGTCTCGACCGAACGCGCCCGCGTCGTGGCCGAAGCCGTGCGCACCGCCGCCGCTCCCGACCAGAACGTGACCTCGGGCTCGCGCGTGAACAGCAAGGTCATCTCGACGATGCAGAACCCCGTCGATGCACGCGCCGAAGCCGTGCGCAACAACAGCAGCAAGCTCTGAGCAACCTCGGCCGCGTTGTTGCCTCACCCGTCGCAATAAAACGAAACACGCCGAAACCGCGGTGAGAGGACTTCGGAGCGCACGAATCGCACCATCGAGCTTCCTCTTCTTCCGACAACACAAGGACGTCTCATGAAACACTGGATCAAGCGCACTCTCTTCGGTTTCGCCGGCGCGGCGATGGTGGCTGGCAGCATCGCCGGCTGTGCAGGACAACGCCACGGCTGGGGCGGCGACAGCGCCGAGTTCCGCACCAAGATGGTCGAGCGTGTGGGCAGCAAGCTCGAACTCGACACCGCGCAAAAGCAAAAGCTCACCGTGCTGGCCGAGAAACTGCAGGCGCAGCGCGAAGCGTTGCGCGGCGCGGGTGGCTCGGGCGATCCGCGTTCGCAGTTCAAGGCGCTGTTCGCGGGCAACAAGCTCGACCAGGCCGGTGCCACGCGGCTCATCGACGAGAAGACCACCGCGGTGCGCAACGGCAGCCCCGAAGTCATTGCCGCCGCCGCGGACTTCTTCGACAGCCTGAACGCCGCCCAACAACAGAAGGTCCGCGACTTCATGGACCGGGGCGGCCGTCGCTGGAGCCGTCATGGCTGAGCTTGACTCACCCCCAGGCTTCGCGCACTTCGTGCCGCTACGCCAACCCTCTTCCAGGGGGCGACACCTGTGGCCCGGCGAAGCCGGTTCCACGGTGTCTCGCGAACAAGTCGTCGTGGGCGGCGTGCGCACCCTGCTGCGGCTCGAAGGTGCCTTCGTGCTGGCCGCTGCACTGGCCGCCTACACGCAGTTCGGACTCGGCTGGGGCGTGTTCGCGCTCTGGCTGCTCGTGCCCGACCTGTCGCTGCTCGGCTACCTCGCGGGCCCGCGCACGGGCGCGGCGCTCTACAACGCGGCGCACTCGTACATCGGCCCTGTCGCGCTGCTCGTGCTCGGCGTGCTCGCGGCGATGCCGTGGGCCGTGGCCGGCGCGCTGATCTGGCTGACCCACATCGGCTTCGACCGCGCACTCGGCTACGGCCTGAAGTACGCCTCGGGCTTCGGCCTCACGCACCTGGGCCGCATCGGCCGCGCCGATCCATGGTGATGGCGAACCCCACGGCCCCCGTGCTGCGCCCGCAGGCCGCGCGCGCCTGGATGCTGGCCGAGGCGCTCGCGCTCGGCGTCGCATCGACGGTGCACGCCGGCCTGCTCGTGCCGGGCTACGCCCATCCGCAGGCCCGCATCGCCGAGGCTGTGATCGCCACCGTGCTGGTGCTGGCTTCGGTGGAGACCTGGCTGCGTCCCGAACATGCGCGCCGCGCCGCGATCTTCGGCCAGGGCTTCGCGCTCGTCGGTACGCTGGTCGGCCTTCTCACCATCGTGCTCGGCATCGGTCCGCACACGGTGCCCGATGTTGCCTATCACGCGCTGCTGCTCGCAGTGCTCGTGACGGGCCTGACTGTGGCGGTGCGATGCCGACCGGTCTGATGGCCAGCGAAGTCATTCGCCACATGTTTGCCAGGAGGCACAATCCCGCCATGCCGCGCATCCTGCTGATCGACGACGACGAACACCTCGCCGCGCCGCTGACCACCTATTTCGCCCGCTTCGGTTGCACGCTCGAGAGCGCCGTGCGCCCGAGCGAAGGCCTCGCCAAGCTGCGTGCCGGCCAGTACGACGCCGCCATCCTCGATGTGATGCTGCCCGAGATGGACGGCTTTGCGTTGTGCCGCGAGATCCGCAAGGAGAGCGACATCCCCATCGTGATGCTCACCGCGCGCGGCGAGGTGATGGACCGCGTGGTGGGCCTCGAGCTGGGCGCCGACGACTACGTGCCCAAGCCCTTCGAGCCGCGCGAGCTGGTGGCGCGGGTGCAGACCATCCTGCGGCGCCAGCGCAGCACGCCGGCGGTGGCGAACGGGCATGGCAACAGCGGCACGCAGCTGCGCGTGTTCGATGGCCTTGTCATCGATCTCGACCGGCGCCAGGTGCTGCGCCATGGCGACCGCGTCGAGCTCACCGGCACCGAGTTCGAACTGCTCGCACTGCTGGCGGCCGAGCCCGGCAAGGTCTTCAGCCGGGACGACATCCTCAATCGCCTGCGCGGCCACGAGGCCGAGCTCTACACCCGCGCGGTCGACATCGTGGTGAGCCGCCTGCGCAAGAAGCTGGAGCCGCTGGACTGCATCAAGACGCTGCGCAATGCCGGCTACGCGCTGGCCGTCGCACGCAGCGAGCCTGCATGAGGATTCGCGGAAGAGACCACCGCGAGGCGTGGCGGGAAATGGCCTGCCGCCGCGCGGAAATGCGCAAGCAGTGGCATGCCCAGTGGCACGAAAAAGTGCAGGGCAAGCGCCGCTGGCGCCGCTCGCTGCGCATCCGTCTCGTGATGATGTTCGTGCTGCTCGCGCTGGTGATGGCGGGCGTCTTCATGGGCGGCATGAAGAAGGCCTTTTCCACCGGCTGGGCCGAGGCGGCCAAGCCGATGCTGGTGGACTATGCCGACCGCCTCGTCGCCGAAATCGGCACGCCGCCCGACGTGACGCGCGCAGAGGCGCTGGTCGCCCGGCTGCCGATCACCATCCGCATCGTCGGCCCGACGGTCAACTGGGATTCCAACCCGGGCGGATCAAGCAGTCCCGGCGGCTGGATGCACGACCGCGAAGACATGTTCGGCGGCGACAAGTGGTTCATCCGTCCGACGGCTGACGGCCACCGCGTGATCTTCGGCTGGGCACCCAAGCTCTGGCAGCTCGCGCCGCGCGCGACCGGCTGGGCCACGCTGGGCCTGCTGCTGTCGTGCGTGTTGCTGGGTTATGCCTATGTGAGTCGGCTGCTGCGACCGCTGATCGACATCCGCGAAGGTGCGCAGCGCTTTGGCCGTGGCGAATTCACCGAGCCGATCCCGGTGCGCCGCAACGACGACCTGGGCGACCTCGCGCAGCGCATCAACACCATGGCCGACGACATCCAGGCCATGCTCGATGCCAAGCGCGGTCTGCTGCTGGCGCTGAGCCACGAGCTGCGCTCACCGCTCACGCGCGCGCGGCTCAACGCCGAGCTGCTGCCTGCCACGCCCGAAGGCCAGGCCGAGCGCGAGGCGCTGCTGCGCGATCTCAACGAGATGCGCGACCTGATCAGCGACCTGCTCGAAAGCGAGCGCCTGGCGAGTCCGCATGCGGCACTGCAGCGCGAGCCGGTCGACCTCGCCGTGCTCGTGCGCCAGACCGTGGCCGAGATGCCCGGTGCCGAGAACGTACACCTCGACCTGGCCGAAGGCCTGCCGCCGCATTCGATCGACCGGATGCGCGTCCGCCTCCTGGTGCGCAACCTGCTGGACAACGCCATGCGTTACAGCACCGAGGCACCCCGGCCGCCCTGCGTGTCGCTGCGCGCGGTGGTGGACGGCCAGGTGCAGGGCGCGGAACTCGAGGTGCGCGACTTCGGCCCGGGCGTCGACGAAGCGCAGCTCGGGCGGCTGACCGAGCCGTTCTATCGCACCGACGGCGCGCGGGCGCGGGCCACCGGCGGCGTCGGCCTGGGCATGTACCTGTGCCGGCTGGTCGCCGAAGCGCATGGGGGCTCGTTGACCGTGCGGAACGCGAATCCGGGCCTGCAGATCGTCGTGCGGTTCTGAGTTTTTCCCCGGTGTCGACCCTGTCGCCTGCGCTACCAGCGGGCGTGATGGGCACGGCTACGATGCGCCTCCAACCCATGTCAGCCGCGTCCGGCGCGCCCGTCAATCAAGGAGACACCATGAGCAGCTCACTCACCAACCACCAGGTCCGCCTCGCCAAACGCCCCGAAGGCACGGCCACCCGCGAGAACTGGAAGTTCACCACCGAGCCGGTCGGCGAGCCGGCCGAGGGCGGGGTGCTGGTCAAGACGCTGTCGCTGTCGCTCGATCCCGCGATGCGCGGCTGGCTCAACGACGCCAAGAGCTACATCGCGCCCGTGGCCATCGACGAGGTGATGCGCGCCGGCGGGGTCGGCCGCGTCATCGCTTCGAAGAACCCGCAGTTCGCGGTCGGCGATACCGTCTACGGCACGCTGGGCGTGCAGGAATACATCCTGATCCCCGAAGACCAGATCAAGCGCAACGGGCTGGTCAAGATCGACCTGCGCGTGGGCACGATCACCCAGTGGCTCAACGTGCTGGGCATGCCGGGCATGACCGGCTACTTCGGCCTGATGGACGTCGGACAGCCCAAAGCGGGTGAAACGGTCGTCATCTCCGGCGCGGCCGGTGCAGTGGGGCAGACGGTGGGGCAGCTCGCCAAGATCAAGGGCTGCCGCGTGGTCGGCATCGCCGGCGGTGCCGCCAAGTGCGACTGGGTGGTCAAGGAGCTGGGCTTCGACGCCTGCATCGACTACAAGGCCGGCGCCGGCGCGGTGCGCGAAGGCCTCAAGACGCATTGCCCGAAGGGCGTGGACATCTACTTCGACAACGTCGGCGGCGAGATCCTCGATGCGGTGCTGGCGCGGCTCGCGCGCAAGGCCCGGGTGATCATCTGCGGCGCGATCAGCCAGTACAACAACGCCAACAGCATGCCGGGCGCCGGCCCGAAGAACTACCTGAGCCTCCTGGTGAACCGGGCGCGGATGGAGGGCATCGTGGTGTTCGACTATGCCGACCGGTACCACATCGCGATCGCAGAACTCGCCGGATACCTGAAAGATGGACGCATGAAGAGCAAAGAAGACGTCGTTTCGGGAATCGACACCTTTCCGGAAGCACTCAACCGGCTGTTCAGCGGCGAGAACTTCGGCAAGCTGGTTCTGCAAGTTGCTAAAGATTAGAGTCGGACCGTTAACATTCGTGTGTATGTCACGAATAGCTCAATGCAACTGTTAACTACGGTGAACTGACGATAACAGCTGTTTATCTTGCGTCATCGGATAACTAGACTGCGGCCTGCCCTGCATATGGCAGGTTGCAATTCAGTTATTTATCTCCTCAGGGAACGCAAAATGCAAAAGTCTGTACTCGTTAAGTTCGCATCGCTGGCTGTGGCCGGCGTGTTGTCGCAAGGCGCTTTCGCCGCTGACGGCACGATCAATTTCACCGGTGAAATCGTCGACGCGCCTTGCTCGATCTCGCCCAACAGCCAGAACCTGACCGTGCCGCTCGGCAAGGTCTCGCGCACCGCGTTCGACGGCCCGACCGCCGGCACCGCGCTGGTCGGCAAGAAGGCCACCCCCGCCAAGTTCAACATCGACCTGCTGGGCTGCGGCGCCACCGCCAAGGGCGCGACCGTGACCTTCTCGGGCACCGCCGACCTCGACGACGCCACCAACCTGCGCGTGGCCAATGCCGGCCAGGTCGGCGTGGGCGCGGCTTCGGGCGTGGCGATCGAACTGGGTGACTCCGCTGCGACCAAGATCCCGCTCGGCTCGCCGTCGGGCGTCTACACCCTGGGTCTGGGCGACAACTCGCTGAAGTTCCAGGCCGCCTACGTGGCGACCAAGACGGCCGTCACGGTCGGCCCGGCCAACTCGGTCGCGCAATTCACGGTTGCCTACAAGTAAGTAGCGCCTGCGGCATTGCCGCGGCCAGTCGGAGCGCATAGCCGCTTTGGCTGGCCGGCGATGCCGCCCATGCCTGCGCCGCGGCCGGACTTCCGCGTCCCCCCGGCGCCGGCATTTCTCTCTTTTTCGCCTTTTTTCCGACGGTGCCTCGATGCGCATCGCCGTGCTGGGGCGCGCGTGTTCCATGCGTCTTACCCGCGCCCAAGGATTCTTTTTTATGTGCAGCAACCATCGCTTCCGCTGGGTTTTCGCCATCCTGCTGATGCTGGGCCTCCAGGGGCTGGCCGGCGCGGGCGTGATGCTCGGCGGCACCCGCGTGATCCTCGGCGAGAAGGACCGCGAAGCCTCCATTCCGGTAAAGAACACCGGCACCTCGCCCTACGTGGTCCAGTCGTGGATCGACGCCGGCGAAGGCAAGAACAAGACCCCGCTGCTGGTCACGCCGCCGCTGTCGCGGTTGGACCCGGGCATGGAAAACATCCTGCGCATCATGCGTGTGCAGGGCGATCTGCCGACCGACCGCGAGTCGGTGTTCTGGCTCAACGTCAAGGAAATTCCCGAGAAGTCGAAGGAAGAGAACGTGCTCCAGATCGCGGTGCGCAGCCGCATCAAGCTGTTCTATCGGCCCTCGAAGCTCGTGGGCAAGTCCGATGAATCGCGCGGCCAGCTCAAGTGGGCGGTGAGCGCGGGCGCCGAAGGGCAGGGCGCCGTGCTGAAGGTCGGCAACCCGACGCCCTATCACGTGACCTTCACCGCACTGAACATCAACAGCGGCCAGCAACTGATCAACGCCGACATGGTGCCGCCGTTCGGCGAGACGAGCTATCCGCTGACCGCGGTGAAGGCGCCGCAGGCGATCCAGGTCAACTACACCACGCTCAACGACTACGGCGGTGAGACGCCCGAAGAGCGCGTGCAGGTTCCCTCGGGGGCCGAACCCGTGGCCGTGAAGGCCGAGCTGGTTCCGCCGCCTGCGCCTTCCGCCGACGGCGCCAAGCGCTGAGACGCGAGAGACGAATCGCCATGTGCCGCTCACCTGCCCTTCGCGCGCCGTTCCGGCTGACCCTGTGCGCCGCCCTGCTGGGCGCGCTCGGCGCACCCGGCCATGCGCAGGAGAAACCACAGCAGTTGGCCGGCTCCAGCTTCAACGAGGAATTCCTCGGCATCGGCGGCGACCAGCCGCATGCCGACCTCTCGCTCTTTTCCTTCGGCAACCGCGTGGTGGCGGGCAAGTACATGGTCGACGTGTCGCTCAACGAGCGTGGCGCGGGACAGACCGAGATCCGCTTCGCCGCCAAGGACGGAAAAAGCGATGCCGAGCCCTGCCTCACGCGCGGCATGCTCGACGCGTGGGGCGTCAACGTGGCGGTGTTCCCGGATCTCGCGGGCGCTGCGGACGAGGCCTGTATCGAGCTGAACAAGGTCATTCCCGATGCAGCCGTGACCTACGACGCCGGCAAGCAGCGCCTGTTCGTGAGCATTCCGCAGGCGGCCCTCAAGCGTTCGGCGCGCGGCGCAGTCGGTCCCGAGAAATGGGACAAGGGCATCACCGCCGGCATGCTGGACTACCAGCTCAACTTCGCGCGCTACAGCGGCAACAAGTACCGGAACGACACGAACCCCTTCGCGCCGCCGCAGAACGTGTTCGACGGCAACCCCTTCGCCGAGCGCGACAGGACCTTGCAGCGCAACACCCTGTTCGCGGGTTTGCGCGCCGGCTTCAACTACGGCGACTGGCGCTTCCGCCATTTCTCGACCTACAACCGCGGCATCGACGGCAAGAGCCGCTGGCAGGGCATCAACACCTACATGCAGCGCGACATCGCATCGATCAATGGGCGCCTCTTGATCGGCGACGGCAACACGCCGGGCAACTTCTTCGACAGCCTGCCGTTTCGCGGCGTGCAGCTCTCGTCCGACGACGCAATGCTGCCCGACAGCCAGCAGGGCTACGCACCCACCATCCGCGGCGTGGCGCAGACCAATGCGCGCGTCACTGTGCGGCAGAACGGCTATGTGATCTACAGCACCTTCGTGGCGCCGGGGCCGTTCGTGATCGACGACCTGTATCCCACCTCATCGAGCGGCGACCTCGAGGTGACCATCGCCGAAGCCGACGGCCGGCAGACCAAGTACACCCAGGCCTTCTCGGCCGTGCCCACGCTGCTGCGGGAAGGCACCTGGCGCTATTCGGCCACTGTCGGCAAGTACCGCAACGGCTTCGACGGCGGCAGCGTGCTGGGCGTCCGGTCGTCGCTTTCGCAGCCGGTCTTCATGCAGGCGACGCTGGCACGCGGGCTGGGCAACGAGTTTTCGATCTACGGCGGCCTCCTGATGGCCAACATGTACCAGTCGTTGCTCGCTGGCGTGGGCAAGAACCTGCGCGATTTCGGCGCGGTGTCGGTCGACCTGTCGAGCGCACGCACTACCGATCGCACGCCGATCAACGGCCAGAAGACCTACGACGGCCAGTCGGTGCGATTCCTCTACTCGAAGGCCTTCCTCACCTCGGGCACCAATTTCCGCGTGGCGGGCTACCGCTACTCGACCAGTGGCTATCGCACCTTCCAGGAAGCGGTGCAGATGCAGGACCTGCGGCCCTTCGAGTCGTTCAACAGCCGTCGCAACGAAGTGCGCTTCGAAGTCTCGCAGCAGGTCGGCGACCTGGGCACGGTGTTCGCGTCCGCACGCCAGCAGAGCTACTGGGGCACCAGTGCGAAGGACCGGCTGGTGCAGCTGGGCTACTCGGGCAACTACAAGCAGTTCGGCTACAGCGTCTTCTACAACTACACCACCAGCCTGAACCGGCCTGCTGTGCGGCAGGTGATGTTCACGCTGAGCATTCCGCTCGGCGATACCCGCGCCAGCGCACAGTACGCGGTCACCCGCGACAGCACCGGCCGCGTGAACCAGCAGGCCAGCGTCTACGGTTCGGCCTTCGACGACAGCCGCCTCACCTACAACGTGACAGCCGGCGCCGCGAACCAGGGCGGCGGCAGCAGCGGCAGTGCGAGCGCGAGCTACCTGTCGTCCGTGGGCCGCTTCGACGTCGGCCACTCGCAGGGCAGCGGCTACGGCCAGAGCACCTTCGGCGTGTCGGGCGGTGTGCTGATCCACGGTGGCGGCGTCACGATGTCGCAGCCGCTGGGCGAGACCGTGGCGCTGGTGCAGGCGCCCAAGGCCTCCGGGGTGGGCTTCGAGTCGCAGCCCGGCGTGGCGACCGATTGGGCCGGCAACGCGATCATTCCCAATCTCACGCCCTACCGCCTGAACCGCCTGGCCATCCGCACCGGCGACCTGGGCGATACGGTGGAAGTGAAGAACGCCGACACCGAGGTGGTGCCCACCCGCGGTGCCGTGGTGGTCGCGAAGTTCGAGACCTCGGTGGGCTTCCGCCTGCTGATGGTGCTCACCGACCGCAAGGGCCGCATGCTGCCGCTCGGCTCGAAGATCGAGAACGAGGCGGGCCAGGAGGTCGGCATCGTCGGCCCCGATGGCCAGGCCTTCGTGACCGGCGCGGGCAGCAGCGGCCAGTTGACCGTGCGCTGGGGCCAGGACAAGGCCGACCAATGCATCGTGCCCTACAGCCTGCCCGATGAAAAGAACCCGCCGCCGATCCGCGAGTTGAACGGCCAATGCGCCGCGGCTGCTGCGCTGGTCGATGTGCAACCGAAGGGAGCGGAATGAACCGCAGCCATCCATTCCGCCGTTCCGTGCGCTTCGCCGTGCCGGCCCTCGTGCTGTTGCTCGGTGCGCAGGGCGCGTGGGCGGCGTGCACCGTCACGCCGGGCTACATCGAGAAGACGGTCAACATGGCGATGGGCCGCGTCATCATTCCGAACGACGCCGCGGTAGGCACCATGTTCAAGAGCCAGCTCTTCCCGCTGCCTCTCACCGGCACAACCAACAAGCCATGGACCTGCACGGGAGGGGGCAATGTGAAGGGCGTGATGCTGCAGGGCACCGCGGTGCCGGGCTACAACCAGGTGTTCACCACCGCGGTGCCTGGCGTGGGCATCCGCCTGTCGCGGTATTTCAGCGACACCGAGGTCAACTACTATCCGCACGACCGCTCGACCACGACAGACTTCGGCGATTTCAACGCAGCGTCGCGCTTTCAGGTCGAGCTGTTCAAGATCGCGCCCGTCACGGGAAACGGTCCGCTCGCGCAGGGAACCTACACCCAGTACTACAGCGTGGCAGACAGCAAGTCGGTGCTCACGACGAACCTGCTGGGCGAAGGCATCACCATCATCACGCCCTCGTGCTCGGTGGACCTGGGCTCGCGCAACATTCTGGTGGAATTCGGCAAGGTGCCGCAGAACAACTTCAAGGGCAGGGGCACCACCACGGGCGATCGCAAGTTCAACATCAAGCTCAACTGCAAGGCGGGGCAGAACGCGCAGAACACCGTTTACCTGCGCATGGATGCGACACCGGACCCGTCGAACGAACAGGGTGTGCTGAAGATCACGCAGGCCGGTACCAGCACCGCGACCGGCGTGGGCATCCAGGTGGTGAACGACAAGACCGTGCCGGTGAAATTTGGCGAAGAGGCGTTGGTGGGGCCGTCGATGGACGGCTCCTATGTGTTGCCCTATACCGCGCGCTATTTCCAGACCGGCGACAAGGTGACGCCGGGGCGCGCCGACGGCACGGCCACCTTCACGCTCGACTACAAGTAGCTGGGGCTCAGTCGGCCGGCCGCATCGGGATGTCGCCCATCGCGTCATCCTCCCGCAGTCCGCGCGCGGCCTTCAGCAACTCGATCGACAGTCCATCGCCCTGGCCCGCGAAGCCCTTGGCGACGCCTTCCAGCACCGTCGACAACCCGGCTTCTCCGTCGGCGCGGGCGTCCATGCTGATGTTGAGCACCCGGGCTGCCATCTGGCGGTAGGTGATGGCGCCGGCGCCTTCGAGCGCGGCCACCAGGTCCAGGTACAGCGCCAGGTTCAGGTCGAACACCAGCTTGGGCGTGATTTCGAAGTCGTCGTTCTTGTTCTTGCCGTCCATGGGGTGGGCTCCTTGTTTCTGAGCCTCCACTCTAGCCAGAAAACGCGCCTTGATTCGTCGGACGCGAGCGTGATTCGTTCATTCGCTCATCGTTCGTTCGTTCAACGGGCGCGTGTCCCCATGACAGCCGCGGCGATGATCAGCGCCGCCGCAAGCGCGATGCTCCATGTGAGCGGGCGGCCGGTCACGGCCAGCAACAGCGACGTGGAGGCCAGCGGCGTGATGTAGCTCAGGATGCCGATCTGCCGCGCGTCGCCGCGCTTGAGCGCCATGTCCCAGACGAAGAAAGCCGCGCCCAGCGGACCAAGGCCGCAGAGCGCGACCAGCAGCCAGTCGCGGGCCGACAGCGCGACCGAGGGCTCCAGCAGTGCGTGACAGATCAGCGACAGCGCGCCCGAGACCAGCCCGAAGAGGCCGATCGCCGAGGTGGGAAACGCCGCCACCCGCTTCGTCCACAGCGAGTAGCTCGCCCAGATGAAGGCCGAGCCCAGCGCCGGCAGGAAGCCCCAATAGCCCGCGGTCGCCCCCGCGGCCGGCACCGAGCCCCCGCGCGCGCTGAGGATCGCCACCGCCGCGCCCGCGAAACCCAGCAGCGCTGCGATCACGTGCAGCGGCCGCAGCGACATGCGCGGCAGCAACACCGGTGCCAGCACCACCATGAGGAGCGGCCACAGGTAGTTGACGAGATTGGCTTCGACCGGCGGCGCATGCCGCAGCGCGATGAACAGCAGGAAGTGGTAGCCGAACAGGCCGTAGATGCCCAGCGCCAGCGTGCGCGGCGGCACCTTCCAGGCGCGGCGGTCGCGCAGCACGAGCGGCCAGCTCGGCACGCTGCCGATCATGAGCGCGAGCCCGGTGAGCAAAAACGGCGGCAGGTGCGACAAGGCCGTGCCGAGCGAGGCAAGGGAGGTCCAGAGCGCGATGGCGAGCAGGGCGTAGACGGTGGAAGAAGACATGACCGGCGAGGCTAAGCGATACGGTCGTCGCGCAATGCCGGTCGATCGTCGCGTGACGACGATGTTGTTGTTGTTGCCGTCAGGCGCCGCGCCGCCGCAGCGCGGCCGTGAGCGCCGAAGGCGAGCGGTAGCCCGTGCGCCGCGCCGTTTCGGCGACGCCCATGCCCTCCAGCCTCAGTTCGCGCGCATGCGCCAGACGCAGCCCGCGCAGCCAGTGCATCGCGCTCACGCCCTGCTCCTCGCGGCAGCGCTGCGCGAACTGGCTGGGGCTCAGGCACGCGACTCCGGCGAGGTCGGAAACACCCAGCGGCTCGTGCCACCGCGTCCGCGCCCAGGCTGCGAGCGCCTGCCAATCGATGCGGCGCCGGCGCGTGTCCGGCGAGGACGAAGACCGGGGGCTCCAGGCTTCCAGCAACAGCGCCGGACCGTGCTGCAAGGCGAGCACGGCGTGCTGCGGCTGCTTCATGCAGTGGGCCAGGTAGCGCGCGAGCGCGTGCAGTTGCGGTACATCGGCCGGCGCGCGCTCCGCGCAGCGGGCCCACGGTGCATGCGTGGTGTCGAGCACCAGGCACACGCTGCCCTCGCTGCGCGCCTCGAAGTCGTGGCGATCGCCCGGCGCGACCACCTGCGCCTCGCCGGCCGCGATCCCTGCGCCCCGGCCTTCGACCTCGATGTCGAGCACGCCATCGAGGCCGATCAGCACCTGGAAGTGATCGTGCGCATGGCTGCCGCGCGACGTGCCGTAGTCGCGCAGCGAAAGGGTGCTGAGGGTGGCGGGTGGATGCATGGTGGGCAGGCCCCGATTGTCTTCGCCGGCTCCGCGCCTGTCACGCCAGCCGCAGCAGCAGCGCCGAGGCCGCGCACACCAGCAGGAACGGAATGCTGATGCGGTGAAACTCGCGCAGCCCGTTCGGCAGTTTCGCGAGCCGCAGCGCGATCAGGTTGGCGAGCGATCCCAGCACGCAGCCGAAGCCGCCCACGCTCACGCCGGCGGCCAGCGCGGGCAGGTCGCGCACGTGGCTGTCGAGCAGGATCGCCGCCGGCACGTTGCTGATGAACTGCGAAGTGACGATGGCCGCGAGGTAGGCACGCCACCCTTCGGTGATCGGCCAGTGGCCGAGGAGCGCGGTGATGGCGGGCAGCTCGGCGAGCTGCCGCAGGTCGACGAACATCAGCGCGATGATCGCGAGCAGCGCCCAGTCGATGCCGCGCAGCACGCGCGGGTACGTCACCAGAAACACCCCGAACACCACGCCCAGCCCCGCCAGCAGCCAGTGCCGGTCCAGCGCGACCACGAAGCCGATGAACAGAACGCCCGCCAGCGCCAGGAGGCGCGGCTGCACCGGTGCCGCCTCGGCCGAGGGCTTGAGCGCGATGGGCGTGCGCGGCACCAGCAGCCACACGGCGACGAAGAGCCAAAACAGCATCACCGCCACCGTCGGTCCCATCATTCCCATGAAGGCGAAGAAGCTCTCGCCCGAGCGGTGCCAGAGGTAGAGGTTCTGCGGATTGCCGATCGGCGTGAGCGCCGAGCCCGCATTCACCGCCAGCGCCTCCAGCACCACGAGCCGCGCGAGCGGCAGGTGCGCCTGGTTGGCGAGCACGCGCGTGAGCGGCACCAGGAGGAACAGGCTCACATCGTTGGTCACCAGCGCCGACAGCAGCGCCGCGCTCGCGGTCAGCAGCATCGCCAGGCTGCGCTGGTTGTGCGTGCGCGCGAGCAGGCGCTGCGCGGCCGCCTGCAGCATGCCGCTCTTCTCCACGCCCTGCGTGATGGCCAGCAGCCCGGCGAGCGCGCCCACCGTCTGCCAGTCGACCAGCCGGAGCCAGTCCATCGGCGCGCGCGGGCGCAGGAACGCGAACAGCACCGCGACGGCGACCAGCACCCACAAGAGACCGTTGCCGCCGCCCTCATGCGGCGAGGGGGTGTCGGATGACGAGGCGGGCAGGGCGGGCACGGTGTCTTTGGTCATGAAGCGGCGGAGGTCAATGCGGGGACGGCCGGCTTGCCGAAGGGCGAGCGGCCATGACCGCGAGTTTCGGGCATTGCCAGCGCAAACAGGGCCAGCGCGCCTGCGGCGATGGCGGCCAGCACGCAAAAGGCCGTGCCGTAGCCGGCCGCATGCGCCACCGCGCCTCCCACCAGGTTGCTCAGCGCCGCGCCCAGCCCGACGCAGGCAGCACCCAGGCCGAGTGCGAAGTTGAAGTGGCCGCTGCCGCGCGTGAGGTCGCTGATCGTCAGCGTGAGCATCACGCCGAAGACGCCCGCGCCGATGCCGTCGAGCACCTGCAGCGCCAGCAGCGCGGCGGGGCTGTCGGCCAGGAGGTAGAGCAGCCCGCGCACCGGCAGCACCGCGAAGCCGACGAGGAAGATCGGCTTGCGCGGCAGCCGCGGCGCCCAGCGTCCGACCGCCAGGCCGATGGGAATGGTGACCAACTGCGTGACGATCACGCCCCCCGAGAGCCACAGCGCAGCCGACGTGCCGGCCCGCGTGCCGACCTTCTGCGCCACGAGCGTGAGCATGGCGGCATTGGCCAGGTGGAACAGGAAGGCGCAGGCCAGCAGCACGAGGAGCCGGTGGTCGTACCAGCGGGGGGCGCGGGCAGCGCGCGCACCCGGCACGGGGGAGGGCGCTGCAGAGGGCTCGGCATCGGCGCCCCGCGCCAGTTGCTGGTCGATGTCGCGGTGGCGGATGCGAAGCGCCGCCGCAATAGTCGGCAGCGCCATGGCCACGGCATAGAAGAACATCGCGTGCGGGCCGAAGGCGTGGCCGACCCAGCCCGTGCCCAGTGCCCACAGGACCGTGCCCGCCGCGGTGATCGCGGCGTTGCGGCCGATGCGCGCATCCAGGCCCGCGCGCCCCACCATGCCGAGGCTGGTCGCCGCGATTGCGGGCGCGACCAGCGTGCCGGCCGCGCCGATGAGCGATTGCCCGGCGAGGATCACGCCATAGCCAGGCCAGTTCGCCATGACGAGCAGGCTGACGGCGATCAGCGAGATCGCCCCCGCGATCCAGCGCGGCTTGTGGCGCACGCTGTCGATCAGCGCACCGGCCGGCGCCTGCACCACGAGCCCCACCAGGGCCGAGACGAACATCACGGTGCCGATGCGCTGCGGGTCCCAGGCCAGCGTGCCGGCCATGAAGACGACCAGGAACGGCCCGACGCCGCCCTGGATGTCGGGCGCGAGGAAGGCCAGCGCGTCGAGCGCGCGCAGGCTGCGGCGCGAGGGCGTGATGCGTGGGGTGGCAGGGGCGGCGGGGCGCGTCATGACGGGCTTCGCGCGAGCGTCAGGAGGCGGGGTTCGGCGCTGGCGGCGGCATCACCGGGGCCGGCGGCACCGGACCCCGGCCGCGCGGTCCGCGCGGGCCGCCGGCTGGCGGTGCGGGCTCGAGCCCCGGTTCGCCGAACACTTCGCGCTCGGTGCCGGCGCTCCGGCCCAGGCTCGTCGCTTCCAGCGCCGCGCCCTGCGCGCTGCGGGTTCCCCAGCCGCGCGCATGCAGCGGCGCACCGGGCTGCAACTGCGCGCCATACGCCGCGCCGATGTGCGGCGGGAAGCGCACGATGGTCCTGTCTTCGAGCATCACGCCGCGGATGTCGCCGCGGTCGGTGTAGAGCAGGCGCTCGATGCGGCCGCCGGCGGTCATCGCACTGAGCGCGCCCGATGCGCCTGGCGGCGGCGGGGCCATGCCGGGCACGGGCGGCTGGTCGGTCAGGCTTCGGCCGTTGGCGGCGATCGTCTGTGCGCGGATCACCGGCACGCCGGGCGCGCGCCATCCGCTGACCTGCACCGCATCGCCCGCCTTGAGCATCTGCATCGCGGCGGCGGAGAGATGCGGCGCGAACGCGACCTGCGTGCCGTCCGAGAGCAGCAAGCCGTCGGCCTCGCCGTTCGGATTGAGCAGCCACTGCTGCGCACGACCGCTGACGGTGGCGAGGCCGGCCTCGGGCGCGGCGGCGATGGGCGTCGGCCCAGGAGGCACCGGTCCGCCGGGCGGTGGAGGCGGCATTTGCGCGAAGGCCGCGCTCCCGGCCAGCAGGCAGGCGGCGGCAATGAAGGTGATGCGGGGTGTCATGGAGGGCTCCTTGTGTGAATGGATGCCCAAGGACATCTCACACAACGTGCCAGCCGGCAAACCCTTTGAAATCAACGACTTGCGCGCGCCGGGCGGTCGATGGCCGGATGATCCCGGGACACCGGGCGTCCGGTTTCCGGACACTCCGGTCTACTCGAGCCCGTACTGGGTGAGCTTGCGGTAGAGCAACTGCCGGTGAATGCCCAGCCGTCGCGCGGCCTCGGCGCGGTTGCCCCCGGCCTCTGCGAGCGCGTTCGCGATCAGCAGCCGCTCGAGCCGCTCCACGGCGGCGGGCAGCTCGGCGTCGAGCCAGCCGGCCGGGAGCGATTCAGCGGTCTCGACGGGGCGCGCTGTGCCCAGTGCGGCAGCCAGGTCCGCACCGCCGATCACGCGGTGGCGCACCAGCGCCTGGCAGCGCTCCATCACATTGCGCAGCTCGCGCACGTTGCCGGGCCAGGGGTGGCTCAGCAGCCGCTGCGCGGCGTCGGCGGACAGCGCCTTGGGTGGCTCGGGTGTTGCCGCGCGCCGCAGGAAGTGCTCGGCCAGCGGAATGATGTCGGCCAGCCGCTCGCGCAGCGGCGGCAGGCGGATCGAAAGCACGTCGAGCCGGTAGAGCAGGTCTTCCCGAAAGCGCCCTTCGCGCACCGCGACGGCCAGGTCGCGGTGTGTCGCGGCGACCACGCGCACATCGACCTTGACCGTCCTGTGGCTCCCCAGCGGCGTGACCTCGCCCTCCTGCAGCGCGCGCAGGATCTTGGCCTGCACGTCGAGCGCCATGTCGCCGATCTCGTCGAGCAGCAGCACGCCGCCGTCGGCCGCGCGAAAGCATCCCGGGCGCTCGCCCGCAGCGCCCGTGAACGCGCCGCGCACGTGGCCGAAGAGTTCGCTTTCGAGCAGTTCCTTCGGAATGGCCGAGCAGTTGACGGCCACGAAGGGCCGGTCGGCGCGGACCGAGTGGCGATGCAGCGCGCGCGCCACCATTTCCTTGCCGGTGCCCGTTTCGCCGAGCACCAGCACCGGCATCGAATTCGCCGCGGCCAGGCCGATGCGCTTGTGCACTTCGCGCATCGCGTGGCCCGGGCCGATCAACTCGCCGCTGTCGTCCTCGTCCACCGGGGCGCCCGACGGCGTTGCGGTGGCCCGCTGCTGCAGCGCCCGCTCGAGCACTTCGCGCACCGCCTCGCGGCCGATCGGCTTGGCCAGGTGGTCGAAGGCGCCCAGGCGCATCGCCTCGATGGTGTTGCCCGCGCTCGCAAAGGCGGTGAGCACGATCACCGGCGGCAGGTGCACCAGCCGCGCCCGCATGGCCGCCAGCGTCTGCAGGCCGTCCATGCCGGCCATGCGATGGTCGAGGAACACGGTGTCGAAGCGCTCGCGCGCGAGCATCTCCACCGCCTCGGCGCCGCCGGCCGCGGCCGCCACGCGATGGCCGAGGTCCTGCAGCGTTTCGGCCAGCGTGCCGCGAAAGGCGTCGTCGTCGTCGACGATCAGGAGGTGCGCCATGGAAACTCCAGTTCGAAGCGGGTGCCCGGTGCGAGCGGCACGTGGTGCAGCTCGCCGCCGTGTGCCAGCGCCACCTCGCGCGCGAGCGCCAGCCCGAGCCCGGTGCCGTCGGCCCGGCCGGTGGCGAAGGGCTCGAAGAGATGCGGTTGCAGCGACTCGGGCACCCCGGGGCCGTCGTCGTCCACGCGCACCGCCAGCGTGCGCGCATCGGGCTGCAATGCGGACAGGGTCACGCGGCCACCGCGCGGCGCATGGCGCACGGCGTTGTCCAGCAGGTTGTCGACGGCGCGCGCCAGGTGCACCGGGTCGAACACCGCCTTCGCGGGGCCATCGTGTCGCAGCACAACCTGCACGTCGCCGGTGGCTGCCTTCGCCGCGACGGCGGCGGTGCGGTCGGTGAGCCAGCGGTGCAGGTCGACCTCTTGCGGTGCCAACGTGACCGGCTGCACCAGCGCGAGCAGGCTCTGCACCAGGCCGTCGAGCCGGTCGATCTGGCCGACGATGGTGCGCAGCGCCTCGCCCTGCCGCTCGGGCGTGGCGGCCAGCGCGTTCTCGGCCTTCAGGCGCATCGTCGCGATCGGGTTGCGGATCTCGTGCGCGATGCCGCCCGTCATGCGGCCGAGCGCCGCCAGCCGTTGGTCGCGGCTGCGCTGCTGGGCGGCCGCGCGCAGGTTCGCGCGCGCCTCCTCGAAGCGCAGGCGGTAGCGGTTGAAGCCGTCCACGATGCGGTCGAGCTCCTGCACGCCGGTGCGCGGCAGCTCGGGCATCGCGTCGCCACTTGCATCGGCCTCTGCCAGACGGGTTTCGAGGCGCTGCACATGGCGCAGCCCGCGCAACAGGATGAAGCCGAGCCACAGTCCCGAGGCCAGCACGACCAGCAGCAGCACCGCCAGCCCGGTGCGCAGGCTTCCCTGCGCCGCCAGCGCACCGGCGTTGGTGCGTGTCATGGTCCAGGCCGCGAGATCGTTGGCCGGCGCGGCGAGCGGGCAGGCCGAGACAATCAGCGCCTCGCGGCTGCCGCGCACCACGTCGGTCTGCGGCCGCTGGGTGCGCGCCGCGAGTTGCGAGAGTTCGACGATCAGCGGCTGCTCGGCGGCGGGCACGTCCCGCTTGACGCCGCTGCCTTCGTACGTGGGATAGGCATAGGCCAGCAGCCCACCGGCGCCCTGCCACACGCCGCCTTCGACATGCGGCGCCTCGATCAGCACCAGTTGCAGCAGCACCTGCAGCAGGTCGACCTGCGGTTGCGGGGGCGAGGGCTCGCTCACCGACTTGGCGTAGCGCGCCGCGATCGCGCGGCACGATTGCTCGGTGGCCGCCTGCCCCGCCGCGACCTGGGCGCCCGCGCTGCTGCGGTACAGCGTGAGCATCACCACGGCCAGCGCGGCGCACACGCTGAACAGCAGCACCCAGAAGAAGACGAGCTGGCCGCGAAGGGATTTCATTGGTGCCGCGATCTTGCCCGACTGCAGGCCGCGGCGCGTCAGCCGGGGGCGCGTCCAGGCGTTACCGCAATTCCCGAAGTTCGCGCTTGAGCACCTTGCCGATCGCGCTGCGCGGCAGTTCCTCGATGAAGTGCAGGCGCGCCAGGCGCTGCGTCTTGCCGAGCTGGTCGTTGGTCCATTGCAGCAGTGCGTCTTCGGTGGTGGCGTCGTTCTCGCGGCGCACCACGAAGGCCACCGGCGTCTCGCCCCATTGCTCGGAGGGCATGCCCACCACCGCCACGTCGGCCACCGCCGCGTGGCCGCGCAGCACGGCTTCCAGGTCGCTCGGGTAGATGTTGAAGCCGCCGCTGATGATCATGTCCTTCTTGCGATCGAACAGCGTGAGAAAGCCGTCCGCATCGAAGCGGCCCACGTCGCCCGTGCGGATGAAGCGCTTGCCGGTGGCGTCGAACCATTCGGCCTCGCGCGTCTTCGCGGGCTGGCGGTGGTAGCCGGTCATCATGCCGGCCGAGTGGCCCACCACCTCGCCGGCCACTTCGGTGTTGCCCTGCGGCAGCTCGTTGCCTTCCTCGTCGATCAGCCGGATGTCGCTGCCCGGCGCCGGCTGGCCCACGGTGTGCAGCTTGGTCGGGTGCAGGTGCGCCTCGAGGATGCAGGTGCCGCCGCCTTCGGTCATGCCGTAGAACTCGATCAGCCCGCCGGGCCAGCGCTTCAATACATCGGCCTTGAGCGCCGCGTTGAAGGGCGCGCTGGTGCTGAACTTGAACTGGAACGACGAGAGGTCGTGCGCGCCGAAGCGCGGGTGCGCCATCAGCCGCTGGTATTGCACCGGCACCAGCATCGTGTGCGTCACGCGGCGTTGCTCGGCCAGCTGCAGGTAGCCGCCGGCATCGAACTTGGGCATCAGCACCACGCAACCGCCGAAGGCGATGGTGGGGAAGAACACCACCAGCGTGGTGTTGGAGTAGAGCGGCGTCGACAGCAATGTGACGGTGTCGGCGCTGTACTCGTACTTGGCGCCGCGCTGCACATGCGACCAGCGCATGCCGTGGCCCTGCACGATGCCCTTGGGCTCGCCGGTGGTGCCCGAGGAATAGATGATGTTGAAGGCCCACGAGGGTTGCACTTCGACGGCCTCGGGCTTGGCGCCGACCGGCGCGAGCCAGGCGGCGAAATCGCGCCCTGCCGAAGAGCCGTCGAGCGCGACGCGCGCAATGCCGCCTTCCTTCGCGGGGCCGACCACGTCGGCGGCCGAGGCGTCGGTGAAGAGGATGCGCGCGTCGGCGTCTTCGATCATGCGGGCCAGGCTTGCGGGCGTGGAGCCGGGCGCCAGCGGTGCGACGGCGACGCCTGCGCGCAATGCGCCGAGGAACACCGCCGCGTAATTCACCGATGAGGTGGCGCAGACCGCGATGGCGTCGCCGGCCTTGAGGCCGTCGCGCTGCAGGCTGACGGCGATGCGGTCCATCAGCGCGTCGAGCGCACCGTAGTTGAGTGTGTAGTTCGCGTCGGCGAGCGCGGCATGCTCAGGCGTGAGCTGGGCGTGAAGGCGAACCAGGTCGGCAATGGCGCCGAAATCGCGTTCCATCGCGGCTTGAATGGCGGGGTGCGTTTGCAAAATCGAATCCTTCGTCTTGGCCAGCCGGCAGGATAGCCAAGAAGGCCGGCAGCCGGTGAGCCGTGCGCGACGGCTGCGTGCAGCCAGTGAGTGAGTCAGTCAGCCACCGCTCAGGGGTGCAGGTCGAGGATGGGAGCTTGTTCAGGAAGGAGCTCCGACATGGGACTACTCGACATCCTCCAGGAGGCTATCGGCAGCGATGCCAGCGCGCATGTGGACCAGATCGCGCAGCACGCCTCACCCGACGCCATCGGCGCGGGGCTCGCGGCGGCGATGCGCTCGAACCAGACGCCGCCGTTCGGCGACACGGTGGGGCGGTTGTTCGGCCAGTCTTCGCCGATGCAGCAGGCGGGTGTGCTGAATCAGATATTGGCGACGCTGGGGCCGGCTGCTGCGTCGATGCTGGCGGGTGGGGTGCTCGGACGGTTGCTGCAGCCCGGGCAGACGCAGCTCACGCCGGAGCAGGCCTCGCAGCTGTCACCTGGGCAGGTGACGGAGATCGCGGCGCATGCGGAAGAGCAGCATGCGGGAGTGATCGACGAGGTGAGCCGGTTCTATGCGCAGCACTCGGGGTTGATCAAGACGCTGGGCGGGGCGGCGGTGGCGATTGCGTTGGCGAAGATGAAGGAGAACGCGACGCGGGGGTGATGAGGGATGGCGCGTGCCATCAAGGCGCGCGCCATGCTCTCGGTCTGCGCTTGATGCTTTGCGCGATGCGTTTCACCAGATCGCGAAACTCGCCTTCCGTCATGGGCGCCTTGGCGAAGCGGCCGAAACGCTCGACCTTGAAGATGAGGTTGGATGAAGTACCGGGTGGCGCGTTCTTGTCGCCGGGTATAAACGGCTCCACGGGGCCGTCCAGAGGCTCCGTGAATCTGGCTCCATAGAAGTAGCCTCGCTGTACGGCTTCGTTGACAAACTTCTCCGAATCGATGCTGTCTTCGCTCGATGCATCTCTGTCGCTCAGGTACACGACGATGTCGGGATGACCTGTGAGGCGAAAGGAGACGGCAACAAGGGCGGGCTTCTTCTCTCCGGTCATGAAGCCATACGGCAGGCACACACCGGGCTTGGCGGGAATCTCGAATGGCGCGCGTGCGCGATAGAGCTTCAGGAAGTTGGCGATGGTCTGTTCCGGCGTACCCTCGAGCCTTCTGGAGCCTTCCTCTGCATCGAATACGCCTCTTCGGTATCCACCAACTGATATGTTTTCCAAGCCCCCACTCCATTGCCAAACCCGTAGCCTGCTCCATCCGTTGGCGATATGTTGGGCGGCAGGGTTGCGTACTCGATGCTGCCGGGCGCACCGATGGTTTGATAGCCGATGCATTCTGTGCGGGCGGGTTGGAACGGCTGAGCAATGGCTTGGCTCGAAAGCAGCATGCTGAACAACATCAGTGCCAGAAGGTGTCGCGCGAAGTGTTCTTTCATCAACTCCTGCTACACCAGACTACTCCAGCCTATTTGGTAGCCGAATCGGGATACGCCCGGCTGGCCAGCGGGTCGAAGTCGAAGGCCTTGAAAAAGTCCTCTTCACGCTTCCAGCGCACCGTGCCGTCTGGTGACCCGAAAGCCAACTGCGCGAGATCCAGAGGCTCTTCGCGCATGGCCGAACCGAACTTGGTGTCCCAGCCGATCGCCACCAGGCTGGCTTTGCCGGCCGCGTTGTATTCCCACACCCGGTACAACAGCTTGTTGCCCTTGAGTTTGAGGTCGACCTTGCCGCGCAGATCCTCATCGTAGAAGCCGCCATCTTTCCTGTTCAACCCGACGAAGCCCAGGTTGATGGCTCGCTTGAGCCTGCCCGTGTCGTCGTACTGTTCCTGCCGGAGGGTTCGTCCGGCGGCCATGTAGAAGCGGTCGCGCGGCTGGTGCATCCCGGCGGGATAGAACTCGATCAGCTTGATGCCCGAGAGCACCTGTGTCTCACGCCGGCGGTCATGGCGGTACACCTGTTCGATGTCGTCAAGGATCGAGACTGGTACTGGCGGCTTGGTGAAGTAGTACTCGATCGGCTTGCTGCTTCCGTCGGTGTACTTCAGCGCAGGGCCATCGCTGCGGTCCTTCAGGCCGATGTTGAAGCCGCCGAGAATTTGCGTGACGCCCTTGCTGGAGTCGACGCTCGCATTGCCGCCATGACGCTCAGGGCTGGGCTTGGGGGAGTTGCGAAACACGATGGATTCGCTCCAACGGCCATCTTCCTTGCCGCTGTGCCATTGAATCCAGAGGCTGCCGTTCTCGGTCTGGCCACGATCATTCTTGAATGCGCCGTAGCGGAACTTGCGCCACGTGTCCCTCGGATCGGGATCGCCAGGCGGGCAAGCATTGGTCGCGGTGGCGGAAACGTACAGTTGCAGCAAGTTCTGATCGTCGAAGCGGAAGCACTGACGCTCATCCGTAGTCACGCGCTCGCTTTTCTCCGGCTCATAAACAGCCGCCGCGAACGTCTCCTGAATCCTTCCCCTCGGGTCATAGAGATAGACCCGTGCGGCTCCCATGACATGCGATCTCAAAAGAGGCGCGACGCTGGCGTTGCGCGACTGGTTCTTCTCGGTCCTGGCGATACTGGCGGGACGAGTGCTTTCGCTGCGCCGGAACCAGTCCTCTTTGCGACAAATGCGCCAGCCGTCCTTGCCATCTGGCTCGTAGTACGACACGACGCCTTTGTCTTCATCTTTGGGCAAAGTGCCTGGTCCGCCCTTGGCCTGCATGTCTTGCGGCGGGGATGGTGCGAACGCGGGCGTATCAAGTCCGTTCGCAGGTTGTGACGCAAAGCGCCCTCCCAGGTCTTGCTCGTAGCCGATCAAGACCTTTACACCGTCTTTCGGTGACTCGAGCCAGTTTGATGGGTTATTGCAGGCGGCTTGGGCCACGCTCAGACAGATCCAGCCGAGGGCCAGCATCGCTGGCTTGCGCAGGCGCCTCATTGCAAGGGACCCGTCATACAGATGATCCTGTCGATGGCGATGCCTTGTTCTCGTTCTGCGCGAGATCAACGGAGTACTCCTTGACCACCCCGCCGCCTACGTCGGCACCTTCGCCCCAATTGAGCGGCATCAAAACAAAAAAGCCCAGCACGTTGCTCTTGAGGTAGTTGATTGCCTTGGCGATGTCGTGCACTTGATTGCCTTCATAGGCAACGTAACGGTTGGCAAAATCCTCCATTGGGGTACGTAGTCCCTCCTGTTGGTGTGGCATCAGGTTGGATGTCATGTAGTCCTTGCCCAAAGCCGGTGGTATCACCCCATGGGTGCTGTCACCCAAAGTGTCGGGCAGAGCATCGATGTTCTTGCGATAGGCTTCGTCGTCGCTCTTCTGCATCCTGGCTGCAGCCTCGGGCGATATGCCATTGCCAACATTCTGGGTGACCATGCCTCTGACCATATCGCGGTTTCTCGTGAGCGACTGAACACTTTTACTTGCCGCACCCGCTACTACAGCGGGATATGGTCGCGTGTAGTGCTTGAGGATGTCATCAAAGTGCTTCATGCCATTGCGCGGCACCTGCGGAAAGACTGTTTCGTAAGCCCGCGCGTTGTTGCCGGCGATGGTCTGGATTGCCCTGACCGTATCAGGATGGCAAGGCTTGTCGAGGATGGTCTGCCATTGCGCCTGTTGATTGGATCTACTGAACACGGCGGAGGCTGTCGTCTTCACTCTCGGTGGGTGTTCTTGAACTGGGGGCGAGGAGGAATTTGCGTTGACCGCGCGCTGGGTCGAGTTGAAATAGTTCTCCGGATTCAGTGCGAATCCAAAGTGCTTCTCCCACAAGCTGCGCCGTAATTCACGCGCGAACTTGCGTGTTTGCACCTTGAAACGCGGCTCGCCCAGGTCCTTGAGTTCCACTCCCTCGGTATCGACCACCACAGCGGCAATCTCCGTGTCTCCGTTGCCTGTAAGGCTTCGGTCGTTGGTATTGGCGCTGCCTACGATGGCTGCTGCATCGTCCACGATCAAGAGTTTTGAATGGATGTAGATCTGCTCCGTTACGACATAACGACCGATCTCCCGGTTGTAGTTCTCCTCAAAAGTCTTTGGATCTCTTGCGTACTGCACCACGACGCCATAGCTGCGCATGTTCAGGACGGTTAGATAACGAGTCCATTCCGCGGGGGCGCGCCCCATTCGCTGAAGCGCTGCTTTGATGCATCCGATCAGGCTGTCGCTGCCGTGATGAATACTCGCCAGCGCCAGCCAATGCTGCTTCCACACCGAACCGCTGGAGATATCGCCTTCCGGATGTACCGGAAGAACCAAATAGACGTGGAAGTTGGTGCCTCCGCCGATATGCTGGGCAATCCGAATGCCAAGCTCCCGAACGATGACGTTCCTGATGCCGTTGTCTTCGTTGCCCACCTTCCCACTGTTCACGCTCCCGGCAGTGCCAAAGCCTGAGATGAAGAACTGGGTCTCGATGTAGATGTAGTTATCTGCACTGCGGATGCAGTTGACCATCGCATTGAGGATATTGGCTTGATGTTTACCAAGTCCATCCCGAATGCTTTTTTCCATGGCCTCCTGCAACTTGCCGGGCAGCAATTGAACATCGTCGGGGATGCTGACTGCGCCTCTGGTCCACGATTCCTTGGATAGATGGCTGGAAGAAACGGAGCGAACAACCTGCACCATTGCCGCCCCCTGTTGGGACGTTTGCGCTGCGCGCAGCAACGATGTGGCTCCGCACGCGTCAAGCCAAGCCTGATTGATTTCTGAGGGCTTCTCTACAGTCTCATTGGCGGCGGTATTGGGCAGCACTTTTATGAAGACATAGCCGCTCTGTGCCTTGGCCGTCGCTTCCCGAATGATCGAGTTCCATCGTCGGACGAAATTGCGATGTACATCCACAGCGGCGGGGCCGGAGAACTTCATGTGAACATCCTGCCAGGGCATCCGAGGTTGGCAGCCCTCGTCCAGCAATTTGCCTTCACCGAGCACGTTGCCGCCATAGGGGTCGGCAAAACCAAGCGCCACGAGTTGCCTTTCGTGCGGAGCCATCTTCCGGAGCCTCGTTGCACCGGGGTTGTACATCTCGTTGAGCACAAAGCGCGAAGGATCGATGACCAGGTCGAACTCTGGCGTTGAGTAGCGTCCGTAGGAAAGGTCGATGCCACCGATAAACGCGACACCGCCATCAACCACCATGAATTTTTGGTGATGAGAGTAGTCGAACGAGTCGTACTGCGCGCTGGTCGCCGATTGACTCAGCACGATGACTTTGCCTGCGAAGTCTTTTTGGTTGATCGCGTTGATACGTGCAGCCACCATCTTGTCTGCAACGCCGACAGGATCACCGGTGGGACTGCCATAGAGCAAGACGCGCACTTGCACGGGGCGCGAGCGAATGATGGATCGAATTACTTCGATCAGGCGGCCGGGATGGTCTTTCTGACCACGGTCTCCCAGCTCCACATCGAACGCCATTTGCCAATCGGCGATCCAGATGAATTTCTGGGCGGATTTCATGGCGGCAAGCATCTGCCTGAAGGCCTCCTCACCAGATTCGAGGCGTTCGACCTTGTTGCCCGATACCTGCAACGCGAACGGATTCTCGTTGCAGAAGTACTGGCCAGTTTCGCTGGACTTGGTGTCGTCGTGCAGCGATACCGTCGCTTGCACTGGAAGTGGCGCGTTCATGCGAGGCTCAGGCTTTGGTTTCCGCGTTGGGCGTGCTTGTGAGAGGCGTGTCGTAGTCCTGCTCCACCAAGGCCCGCAGCAGCATTGTTTGCGCCTCGGACGGCAACTCCAGTGAAGATGGAATGTAGTTCAAGGCATCCATGATCTTGCGATGTTCCGTGTCGCCTTCGCCACTGGTGAAGGAGGAGAAATTCAACGGCGTTGCGTTGGGCCCGGACACCAGCCAGACTGCGCCGGCTTGGCGTTGCACAGCTTCCCAGATGACCTTCTTCTGGTCTCCAGTCAAGATGCATTCGCCCTCTGCACTCGAGATGCCCTGAGCCAGCGTGTCGCGCCATGCTCGTTTGTCCAATGCCGCTGCTCCTGCCATGTCATTCGGCACACTCTTGAGCACGACCACTGCCCATTCCCGGTCGGGATAGGGCACCCCGTGCTTGCCCGGAATATCCTTAAGCAGCAACGCGAAGTTGAGCTTGTCGGGCGCCAATTCGCTCCTGGGAAACGGCGGCAAGGGATAGGCCATGTTTGTAGGCCCCGCCAACTTCCGCTGCACCGCGTGATAAGTAATCTTCCCCGGACACTCGAACGTGATATCCCCGTTCTGCAACGTGATCGACGCCCCTTGCGCAGTTGCAATGCGGATCTTCTTCTTCGCCGCAAACTCCACCGTCTTGTCCGTACTCGCGATCTTCAGCGCATCCTTGGCCTGCACCCGAAGCTCATCGTGCTGCGCCTGAAAGTCCAGGTCGTCACTGCCCGCGATGATCGACAGGCCCGCCTCGGCATCCGCCTTCTGCGCGCCGGCCAGCAGACCGATGGCTTGTCCGCTA
>Ga0157370_10001564_pt1 | contig 28327 bp, 20 predicted proteins | sample C35metaG_FD_113463 | JGI IMG/M metagenome (GOLD analysis project Ga0157370, IMG submission 113463) | Corn rhizosphere microbial communities from Kellogg Biological Station, Michigan, USA - C3-5 metaG | ecosystem: Host-associated > Plants > Roots > Rhizosphere > Soil | place: USA: Michigan...
CCCAGCGGATTGACGCCGACCATCGCACAGATCATCGCCACCACCGGCAGCGAGCCGGACGGCACACCGGCCGTACCGATACCACCAAGTATGCAGACCGCCATCACCATGACCTGCTGGCCGATGCTCAGGTCGACACCGAAGAACTGGGCCAGGAAGATCACCGTCACGCCCTCGAACAGCGCGGTACCGTTCTGGTTGGCGGTGGCGCCCACGGCCAGCACGAAGCGCGATACTTTCTGCGGCAGGCCCATCTGGTCGGCCACGCGCAGCGCGGTGGGCAGGGTGGCGTTGCTGGAGGCGGTGGAGAAGGCCATCACCGTGGCCTCTTGGGTGTCGCGGAAGAACGACAGCGGCGAACGCCCGGACAGCCACACCGCCGTGCCGTAGGTCACCACCATGTGCAGGCCCAGTGCCAGCACCACCACGCCCACGTAGGCGCCCAGGCGGATGATCAGGTCGAAGCCGAACAGCGCGGCCAGATTGAACATGAAGCAGGCCACCGCGTACGGGGCCAGCCGGATGACCAGGTTGATCAGCGTCATCGACACTTCGAACACGCCTTCCACGGCGCGACGCAGCGGGGCGACCTTTTCCTCGTCGCTGAGCACCATGCCGATGCCGAACATCAGCGCGAAGAACATCAGCGACAGGATCGCGCCATTGTCCGATGCGGCCTGCAGCACGTTGCTGGGCACGATCGACAGCAGCATATCCATGCCCTTGGGGGTTTCATGGATGCCGGCGACGATTTCCTTGCTGCGCTCGGCATTCTCCGAGAGCATCTGCGCGGCCACGTGCGGGTCCACCCCGGCGCCGGGCTTGAGCACGTTGACCAGCACCAGCCCGATGCCCACCGCGATGCCCGACAGCAGCACTGTGTAGGCCAGGGTCTTCCAGCCGATGCGGCCGAGCGCGCGGATGTCGCCCATCTCCGACACGCCCATGATCAGCGCCGAGAAGATCAGCGGCACGATCAGCATGAAGATCAGGTTGAGGAACAGGCCCGACAGCGGCGTGGTCACCCAGGCCATTACACCCTTGGCGAAGTCGGTCAGGCCAGGCACGCCCGGTCCGGCGGCATGCACGATCAGGCCCAGCACCAGGCCCAGCGCGAAGCCAATGCCCATTTTCCAGTGCAAGGGCAGTTTCTTGCGGGTCGTTGCGGCCTCAGTCATGTAGCAGCTTTCCTGTAAAGAATTGAACGAGCTTAGCAAAGCCGGACGCGCAGGCCCGGCAGCACATCAGGATCCCGAAGGATATAGAGGCGCCAGCCCATTGTTTTCCGCCACCGCGGCGGCCTGCCAGTGCGGTCCGTCATGGAAGGCCCGGCGCAGCGCCTGGCGTGCGGCGGCCACGTCGCCGCCCTGGCCGGACCAGCGCACCCGCTGCATCGCCAGCAACGCCTCGCGCTGGGCCGGGTCGGCCAGCCGCGCCAGCAGGGCCTCCAGGCCCACTACCCCGCCCATGCCTGCCAGCAGCGCGATGATCTCGTCCAGCCCTTGGCTTTCCAGGGCACGGCGCAGTTCCGCCCGCGACACCACGACCGCCGGCGAACCTGGCGGGCCCGGCTGCGGGGCCACGGCGGCATCCCCGCGCTGCACCCGGCGCCAGCCCCACCACAGGGTCAGCAGCCAGAGCAGCGCAAATCCCGCGGCAGCCGCGATCCAGCCCCAGGGACGGGCCGGCGTTGCCGGGTCTGCCAGCGGCAGCGCGTTGGTGGTCGCGGTGGCCTCGCCCGGCAGCGCCGACCGGGTGTCCACCGGCACCGACGGCGCAGCACCGCCCGCGCCCGCGGCGGCGACCTGCAGGGTCAACGCCGGCAGGGTGGCGGTGCGCGCCTCGCCAGCTTTCACGTCCCACCACGGCATGCTCGGCCCGGGCACGCGCAGGGTGCCCGGCGTGCGCGGCACGATCGAGTAGCGCCGGGTCAGCTTGAGCTGCGGTGTGTTGCCGCTGAAGGTCTCATCGAACTGGGCCGGTTCGGCGAACACCTGGGCGTCGGGGCCGACGTCCAGCGCCGGCAGTTCCGGAAACTGCGCGCGGGTGGCACCCTGGGCCACGGCTTCCACCACTACCGTGGCCGCTTCCCCGGCACGTGCCTGGGTGGGCGCGGCGGTGTACCGCAGGCGCAGGTCGTGCAGCGGCAGCCACGGCTGCGCTGCGTTGGCCGGTTGCGGCTGCACCTGCAGCGTGCGCGCCGGCGCCGTGGCGCGCAGCCGTCCGTCGCCCCCGAACATGTCATCGAAGAAGCCACCGGCGGCCCGTCCGTTGAACTGGGCCGCCGGCAGCTGCAGCGGGCCGCTGCGTTCGGGAATCAGCAGGAAGCGCCGCTCCACCAGGTTGTAGCGGCGACCATTGACCTCGCGCACCAGGCTGCGGTCCTCGCCCACCCGCTGCATCGACGCACCAGCCGGGGTATCCAGCAGCAGTTCGCCCGACACCAGCTGCGAGGCGTAGTACAGCCGCACCACCACGCCCACGCTCTGCTGGACGTAGGGCGACAGGTCGTCGACCTCGGTTTCCATGAACACCGCCGCATTGCCGGGAACGGCCGCCGGCGCTGCAGTGCTGGCGCCCACCTGTAGCAGCAGCGGCGCGGTGCGGTTGGCCCCCACCTGCAACGCGGGAATCTGCAGTGTGCCGGTGCGGCGCGGCGACAAAGCCACTGCATACAGATTACGCGCGGTGGTGCCGCCCGTGCCCCATTGCATCTGGCGGCTGCTGGTCTGACCGCTGAGCTCGAAATCGGCGCGCAGGGGCGTGTAGTCCGGTGTCCCGCCCGCATCACTCTCGATGTTGAGGGTGACCGTGTCGCCTTCGCTGATCTGCGCGCGGTCGAGCCAGGCACGGGTCTGCGCCTGGGCCCAGCTGCTCGCCGCCAGCAGCAGCCAGCAGCAGCCGCGCATCCAGCGTCGCGTGGTCGAATCGGTGCTCATCGTCCTTCCCGTTTCCTGCGTTCGTTTTCGAGTTGGAACTTGGCACGCAACAGGCTGCCCGGATCATCCGGCACCCGTCGCATCCACGCTTCCACGGCCTGACGCTGCTCGCGCTGCTGCGGGGTTTCCGCGGCCTGCCGCTGCGCCGGGGTGTCCTTGCCGTCCTTGCCCTGCCGCTGCAGCGCCTGCTGCATCTGCTGCCGCTGGGCCGCATCGGCCTGGGCCTGCGCGGCGGGGTTGGACTCGGGGTTGCCGGCGTCCTGTCTGTCCTTGCCCTGCGCCGGCGTGCCTGGCGGCTGGTCAGGGCTCTGCTGCCCGGGCTGCTTCGGCGGCTGGCCGGCATCTTTGCCCGGTTGGCCCTGGCCCTGCGACGGTGGCGAGGTGGGCGGCTGCTTGCCCTGGCCGTCCTTGGGCGGCGCCGACGGCGGCTTGCGCTTGCGGGCGGCATCCACCGCCGCACGGTTGGCGACCGCGTCGGGCATCCCCGGCGTCTTGCGCAACGCCTTGTCGTAGGCGTCGATCGCAGCGTCGTACTGGCCCTGGCGGGCCAGCGCGTTGCCCAGGTTGTACCAGCCGGCGTCGCTGTCGATGCCCTCGAACTGCGCCTGGGCGGCCTTGAAGTCGCCCCGGCGGTAGGCTTCCACCCCCGCACCCAGTGCCTGCTGGTCCACCTGGTCGGCACGCCTCCACCAGGTGCCTTCGGCGGCCTGCGCGGGGGTGGGCAACGCCAGCGGCGCGGCCAGGCAGGCCACCAGCACCACGGCCAGGGCGCGTCGGCGGAACGCCCACAACCCCAGCAGCATCAGCGGGGGCAGCAACCAGAAGCCTTCGTCGCGCCACGCCATGCCATTGCCGTCGCGGCGATCGTCCATGCTTGTCTTGGGAGTCAGCACGCCCAAGGCGCGCAGGTCGCCATCGCCGCTGGCCATCCGCGCGTACTGACCGCCCCCGGCACTGGCCACCGCGCGCAGGGACGCTTCGTCCAGGCGCGCCTGGGCAATCTGTCCGTCGCCACTGCGGTAGGCGGCGCCGGCGGGCGTGCCCACGCCAAGTATCGAGACCGTCACGCCCTGGCGGCGCGCCGCAGTGGCCGCGCTGCTGGCGGCGGCGTCGGCGCGATCGGTGAGCAGCAGGATGTCGCCGCCGCGTGCGCCGGACTGCTGGAGCAGGAGCACGGCCGCATCCAGCGCGCGCTCGGCGCGCTGGCCGTCGCGCGGCATCACGTCCGGGCCCAGCGCATCCAGATACAGCGCGACGTTGGCGGTATCGGCGGTCAAGGGCGCCACCGTGTACGCATCGTCGGCATACACCAACAAGGCAACCTCGCCGCCGTTACGCTCGCGCAGCAGCGCGGCCAGCTTGGCCCGCGCCTGCAGCAGCCGCGATGGAGGAAGGTCGGTAGCGGTGATCCGCGAAGACAGGTCCAGTGCGACGACCAGCGGTGCCGGCGATTGCCACAAGGGCTGCGCTACCTGCCGCCAGCTGGGGCCTGACAACGCCACCACGGCAAGCGTCCACCCCAGCAGCAGCGCCACCAGCCCACCCCAGGCACGCTGCCCACCGGCCACCAGCAGGTGACGCAGCAGATGCGCATCCACGGCACTGTGCCAGGCACTGCCGCGGCGGCGGCGCCAGTACCACAGGGCGGCGATCAGCGGCAGCGCCAGCAGCAGCCACAGCGCGTGCGGGCGCACCAGGTGCAGTGCGTTCCAGTCCATGTTCATGCCCACCGCCTTGGCAGCAGCCATGCCAGCCCGGCCAACAGCAGCGACAGCGCCAACGGCCAGGCATACCGTTCGATGCGGGGGCGCACCGCCGGCCCGGCCGACGCCACCGGCTCAAGCCGCTGCAGTTCGGCATAGATGCCCGCCAGTTCGTCGGTATTGCGCGCGCGGAATGCGCGGCCACCGGTGAGCGTGGCAATCTTCTGCAGGGTGGCTTCATCAACGGGGTCTTCGCCCGGTGCGATCTGCACGCCGAACAGGCTGAAGCCGCCGTCGCCGCCGAAGGCCACGGTGTACACGCGCACGCCTTCGGCCTTGGCCAGTTCTGCCGCGCGCAGCGGTTCAAGCACGCCGGCGTTGCTTACGCCGTCGGTAAGCAGGATCAGCACGCGCTGCCCCTGCGGTTGTTCGCGCAGGCGTTTCACCGCCAGCGCGATCGCATCGCCGATGGCGGTTTCGCGCCCGGCCAGGCCTACGACGCTGTCGCCCAGTTGCAGGCGCACGCTGGCCAGGTCGCCGGTCAACGGAGTCAAGGTATAGGCGCGTTCGCCGAAGATCAGCAGACCGACGCGATCACCGGCACGCCGGTCGAGGAAATCCGCCAGCACGGCCTTGGCGGCCGTCAACCGGTCCACCACCTGGTGCCCGAGCAGCATGTCTGCTTCGCTCATGCTGCCCGACACATCGACGGCCAGCATCATCTGTCGTCCCTGCTGCGGCGGCGTCACCGCCTCACCCAGTTGTTGCGGGCGCGCGGCAGCCACGCACAGACAGACCCAGGCCAGCCACAACACCAGCCGCCCCAGCCCCAGCGAACGCCCGCCTGCGGCCACGCCCAACGCCTGCAACTGCGCCGCCGCATAGGGCACGCGCAGGGCGGCAGCGGTGGCGCTGCGCTGTGGCCACCAGTGCATCAGCACCGGCAACGGCAGCGCGGCCAGCATCCACGGCCAGGCCAGCGTGTCCAACCATGCCAGCCAGCTGGGCAACCAGGCAGCCCAGTGTTCGGGTATCTGCATCGCGATCATCGGCGACGCCCCGACATCAGCCCGAGGAAGCGCCGGCGCGCCAGCACCCGCAGCCGCGTGGCAGCCTCGGCGTCCACCTGGGGGCGGTAGCCGCCGTCCAACAGCAGCCGGCCATCGCCATCGGAGAAGGCGCGACTGCCGGGCTCATCGAGGAATTCGAGCCAGGCGTCGCCCTGCAGCAGCTCGGCACCGGGTTGATGGGTGCGCGCGGCACGACGCAGCAGCGCGGCGATGGCAGCCACTTCATCCACCCGGGTGGTCGCCTGCGCCACGCCATCGTCGAACAATCGCATCCACCGTTGTTCGCGGCGACGGCGACGCGCACGCCACCACCACAGCAGCGCGACCACACCCAGCACTGCCGCCAGCACCACCCACCAGCCCGGGGCCGGTGGCCACCACGGCGGTGACGGCGGCAGGTGCACGTCGCGCAGCGGCAGACTGCTGGCCGCGCTCATGCCACCACCGCCGAGGGCATCGGGGTCAACCAGCAGTCGCTGGCGTCATCGGTGGCCACCACATGCACCTGGATGCGGCGCGACGACAGCTGCTTCTGCAATGTCTCCAGCGGGGCCACGAAGCGCGTGCGCCAGTGCTCGCGGACATTCGCGCGGTCCAGGTCGAGCGTCACGCGGCGACCCTGCGACAGGAACGCCAGCGGTGCCGCCGGAGGGGCCAGCTCAAGCGGATCCACCAGCAGCATCACCACCACTTCGTGGTGCATCGCCAGCGCGGTCCACCGTGCAACGCTGATGGCCGCGGCTTGGCCGGGGTCGGCCAGCACCACCACGCGCGCGCCCGGCCGCAGCAGGCGGGCGGCATGTTCCAGTGCACGGTCCAGCCCGGCATCGTCGGAAGGCGGTTCGGCGTACCAGCGGGTCAAGGCATCCAGCACGCGCAGGACGCCCCGGGTGCCACCGGCAGGCGGCACTGGCGCTTCAACCGCACTGCCGCGCAGTGCACCCAGGCGATCGCCCTGGCGCTGCGCCAGCCAGGCGGCAATCGCGCCGACGCGCGCGGCCTGGACCGACTTGAAGCGCACCCGCGTGCCGAAATACAGCACCGGGTCGGTGTCGGCCACCAGCAGGGTCAGGCGCTCGCGCTCGGCCTGGAACAACTTGGTATGGGCGCGCCCGGTGCGGGCGGTGACCCGCCAGTCGATGTGGCGTGCGTCGTCGCCCGCCACGTATTCACGCGACTCGGCGTATTCCATGCCGCGCCCCCGCATCGGCGCGGGCGCGCTGCCGGCATGGCCAAGCCGACCCCGCCGGGCCGGCGCCAACCGGTGCGCATTGCGCCGCAAGGCGACCAGTTCGGCCAGGCTGGGGCGCAGGCCGTCGCCCATGGTCGTGCCTGCCGCGCTGTCCACGTTGGATTCCATGGGGATCAGGGTGCCGGTACGCGCGCCAGCAGTTCGGCCACCAGGCGGTCGCCGTCCCAGCCTTCGGCGGTGGCTTCGTAGCTGGGCAGCACGCGGTGCCGCAGCACGTCCGGGGCCACGCTGCGCACGTCATCGGGGGTGACGAAGTCGCGGCCGGCAAGCCAGGCACGCGCACGCGCGCAGCGCTCCAGCGCAATCGAGCCACGCGGGCTGGCGCCCCAGGCGATGCGACGGGCCAGCGCCGGGTCGTAACGGGCGGCGTCGCGGGAGGCCAGCACGATTTCGATCAGGTAGCGCTCCAATGCCGGCGCCATGTGCAGCGACAGCACCGCCTTGCGGGCGTCGAACACATCCTGCAGCGGCATCCGCGCCGGGGCCGGCGGCGGCGTGCCCAGCGCGTCGCGCGCACGCTCGCGCGCCAGGCGAAGGATCTCCGCTTCGGCATCGGAGTCGGGATAGCCAATGCGCACATGCATCAGGAAACGGTCCAGCTGCGCTTCGGGCAGCGGGAAGGTGCCTTCCTGCTCGATCGGGTTCTGCGTGGCCATCACCAGGAACAACGCCGGCAGCGCGTAGGTGTGGCGGCCGACAGTGACCTGCCGCTCGCCCATCGCCTCCAGCAGCGCCGACTGCACCTTGGCCGGGGCGCGGTTGATTTCGTCGGCCAGCAGGATCGGGTGGAAGATCGGCCCCGGCACGAACTCGAAGCGGCCCTCCTGCGGGCGCCAGATCTCGGTGCCGGTCAGATCGGCCGGCAACAGGTCCGGGGTGAACTGCACGCGTGAGAAGTCCGCCTCCAGGCGCGCGGCCAGCGCGCGGATGGCGGTGGTCTTGGCCAGCCCCGGGGCGCCTTCGACCAGCAGGTGGCCATCGGCCAGCAAGGCGGTCAGGAGCCGATCGACCAGCGCCGCCTGGCCGACGATCTCGCCGGCCAAGGCATCGCGCAGGGCGCGGAAGCCGTCGTGCAGGCGAGAGACCTCGCGTTCGACCGACGGCGTGACCGCCCCGGGGAGCGCATCGGGAAGTGGGGGAATGGAATTCATGGAGACTAGGACCAGCGCCAGGGAAATCGGTTCCCCACTATCATCGCAGCCTGCTGCTGCGCCTGCATCAAGGCGGGATGAACAGGAATCGCGCGCATTCAAGCGCCGCAGGACGCGGCCATCGACGCGCGCTCAGCGGGCGAAGACCTGGGTGGGAGAGCCCAGTTGGGCTCGCCGCCAAACGCAGAAGGGCCGCCCAGGGCGGCCCTTCAACACGCATCAGCGCGGCAGGGAATCAGTCGGCGCGCTTTGCAACCCGCAGTACCTTCGGGGTCACGAAGACCAACAGCTCGGCCTTGTCCTTGTTGCGGCTACGCTTCTTGAACAGGTTGCCCAGGAACGGCACGTCGCCCAGGAACGGCACCTTGTTGATGCTGTTGCGGTCGGTGAACTCGTACACGCCACCGATGACGACGGTCTGGCCATCCTCCACCAGCACGGCCGTGTTCACTTCACGGCGATTGATCGTCGGCACTTCACCGTACCCCTGCAGACGGATGTAGCTCTCGACTTCATCCTTCTTGACCGACATGTTCAGGAACACGCGGTTGTCGTTGGTGATGGTCGGGGTGACCTTCAACTCCAGCACCACTTCCTTGAACTGCACGTTGGGCGTTGCGGCACCACCGCTGCCGCCACCGGTGATGGTGACGTAGGCGATTTCCTTACCCTGCTTGATCAGTGCTTCGCGCTGGTTGGTGGTCACCACGCGCGGGTTGGAGATCAATTCGCCACGCGACTCCTGCTGCATGGCCGACAACTCCACGTCCAGCAGGTAACCGGCGTTGAGGATCGACAGTGCCAACGAACCCGGGTTGGAGGCGGCCGCGACGGGCAGGTTCCAGTTGAGGTTGCTGCCGCTCAGCGTGTTCGGCGTCCGCACGGGTATTGCGCCCGTGCGGCCACCGGCCTCCCATGCCGCCACGTCGCGGGCGTACTGGGTGGCATTGGTGGAATTGCTGGTGGCGTTGGCGTGGTTCTGTTCAACGTTGCCGCCGAAGTACACGTTGTCGCGCGCACCGCTGATACCGAACTTGGCACCCAGCTCCCGGGCAAACGAATCGGTGGCGATGACGATGCGGCTTTCGATCAATACCTGGTCGACCGGGCGGTCGATCACGTTGATCAGCTCGCGCATGCGCGCCAGCTTCTTCGGAATGTCGCTGATCATCAGCGTATTGGTGCGCTCGTCGGCAACGATGCGACCCCGCGAGGACAGGAAGCCGCTGTCTTCCTGCGAACTGCTGCCGCTGCCACCACCGCTGCCACCGCTGTTGCCGCCGATGCCCTTGGCCTCGGTCAGCGCTTTGAAGATCTGCGCGGCGTTGTGGTAGTTGATCTGGATGTAATCGGTGACCAGATCTTCGCGGTTCTCGATCGCGATCCGTGCGTCTTCCTTGTCCTGCTCGAACTTGGCCAGCTCCGGCTGCGGGGCGACCCACACCACGCCGCCTTCGCGACGCTTGTCCAGGCCCTTGGCGCGCAGCACGATGTCCAGCGCCTGGTCCCACGGCACGTTGACCAGACGCAGGGTGACGTTGCCTTCAACGCTGTCGGAGGCCACCACGTTCAGGTTGGACTCTTCGGCGATCAACTGCAGCACCGTGCGCACCGGCACGTCCTGGAAGTTGAAGGTCACCGGCTTGCCGCTGTACCCGCGCTGGGCAATGGCAGTGGCCGCCTGGGTCACGGTGGTGGCATTGATCGCGCCGGTGGCCGGGGCCTCCTTGCGCGGGCTGATCTCCACCACATACTCGTTGCCGGTCTGGTAGGCCAGCGACTCGAACGCGGTATTGGTGTTGAGCACCAGCTGGGTGCCGCCGCCGTAGGGCTTGGGATCGATGCGCTGCACCGGCGTGGCGAAATCGACCACGTTGATCGACTTCTGCAGGTTCTCCGGCAGGCGCACGTTGCCGACGTCGATCACCACGTTGTTGCCCTGGGTGCGAAGGTCGGGGCTGGCGCCCTTGCCGTCGAACTGCAGGATCAACCGCCCGGCGCCGTCGTCACCGCGCTTGAAATCGATCTTGGATACCGACAGCGAAGCCGGTGCGGTGATCGGCGCGGCGCTGGCGGCAGGCTGCGGAGCCGCTGCGGCGGGCGTGGCCGCCAACAGCGTGCCATTGGCCACCATGAGCGCGACTCCCAGCGCGCACAGGTGGATCAGCTTCGGGCGCCTGTCGGGACGCTGCCGCATGGCATTGGAAAAGGTCATCGTGCTATCCCCGTAATCATTCATTGATCTTCAAGCGCAAGCGATGCAGGCCGTTCCAGCCAGCCGCCCGCGCCATCCGGCACCAGTTCAATCAGTTCGATCCGGTCTTCGAAGACCCCGGTCACCCGGCCGTCGCTCTGCCCCAGATAGACGCCCGGACGCACCCGATAGGTGACCTTGTCCGGCGCCATCACCAGTGCGACCAGCCCGCCGCCCCGGCCGAGCGAACCCACCATATCCAAGGCATCCAGCGGGAAGGCTTCCAGCGGTTCCTTGCGACGGTTCGGGTCCGGACGCAGCCCCGACCCGCCCTGCGGATTGGTCCAGGCATCGGTGAACGGATCCCGCATCCCCTGCGCGGAATACTCGAACGTTTCGAACTGCTGCATCACCGGCAGTGGCTCAAGCGGGGGCGCCGGGCGCGCACGCACGTCCTCCACCCACTTTTCCAGGTTCGGCGCATCGCCCGGGGTACTGCTTATCCCGCGTGCGCAACCGGCCAGCAGTGCCAGCACCAGCAACCCGCATACCCGTGCGGTCATCCCCAGGCTCATGGCGTGCCTCCGGGCTTGGCGGTCTTGTCGGCGGCAGCCGCCTTTTCCTGCGCTTCCATTTCCAGCTCGTCCAGGTAACGGTAAGTCTTGACCGTGCCGGACAGCTCCAGCGCACCGCTGCGCGCGGTGATGCCGGTCTTGGGATCCTTCGGCTTCAGGTTGATGTCGTGCATGGTCAGGATGACCACGCGCGGCAGCGAGGCCACGCCACTGACGAACGCACCGAACTGGTGGTAGCTGCCCACCATGCGCAGGGCGATCGGCTTTTCGGCGTAGAACTCCTTGGGCTGCTCGGCACCGGGCTGGAACAGCTCATTGACCAGGCCACTGGACAACGCGGTCTGCGAGATGTCGATGATCAGGTCCGGCATTTCGGTCTTGCTGGGCAGCTGGCGCAGCATCTGCTGCAGCACCTGCTCCATCTGGGCCAGCTGTTGCTTGAGCGGCGCCAGGTTGACCGCACGCCCCTGCTCCTTGACGAACTCTTCCCGCAGGCTGCTTTCGGTGTTTTCCAGCGAGGCCAGCTCTTCACGCTTGCCGCTGATCAGGGCGAACCACGCCAGGAACACGATCAACAGCGAGAGCAGCGCGCAGAACACCACTTTGGCCTGTTGCGGCCAGTTGCCGATGTTGTTGAAGTCCAGCTCTTTGAGATTCATCTTCTGGCTCATGCGCCCCCCTTCTGCGGCGTACTGGACGCCGCCGGTTGTGCAGGCGCGGCGGGCGGTGCGATGCGGCTGCCCGACGGCTTGGCCGGCTCGGCGGCCGGCGCCGTGGCAGGCGCAGCAGCGGGCGGGGCCGAGGTCGGCGCGGGACCGGGCGACAGCGGGGCCACCGGCGCGGCGGCCGGGTCAGCCGGGACGGTGGCGGCATCGGCCGGCACCACCACGCTGCCATCGGCATTGATCCCGTTCACCGGCTCGCTCTGGGCCGGCAGGGTGACCTTGACCTCGAACATGTACGGCAAGGCGCTGATGTCACTCAGGGTGGTCGGCCCGTCCTTGCCGGGCTCGGGCTTCTTGGCCTCGATCACCGACAGTTCCGGCTTGCTCATCCAGCCCGAACTTTCCAGGTTGCGCATGTAGGCGCTGACCCGGGCGTTGGACTGGGTGCGCCCTTCCAGGGTGAGGATGTCGCCTTCCTGCTTGAGCGAGGTCAACACCACGCCATCGGGAATGGTGCGCACCAGCGCATCGAACAGGTGGACCATCTGCGAGCGCTTGGCCTGCAGTTCCTCGATCACCTTCTTGCGCGCCAGCAGGCGGTCCTTCTGGCGATCCAGGCGGTCGATCTCCTTGTTCTGCTCCTTGACCTTGGCGATCTCGGTCTGCAGGAAGGCATTGCGCTCGCCCTGCCCGCTGACCTGCCGGTCGTAATAGAACCAGATCAACAGCGACAGCAGCACGCCGCCGATGGCCGCCACCCCGAGCATGCCGTAGAAGGCACGCTGGCGTTGCTTGCGCCGCTCGGCGCGCCACGGCAATAGATTGATTCTTGCCATCAGTCAAAGCTCCTCAGCGCCAGACCGGTGGCAATCATCAGCGCCGGGGCGTCCTGGGCCAGGGCATGCGCCTGGACCTTGGGACCCAGGGTCATCTGTGCCAGCGGGTTGGCCACCACGGTGGCCACGCCCAGCTGTTCTTCCACCATCTCCGGCAGGCCGGCCAGCGCAGCGCACCCGCCGGCCAGCACGATGTGGTCCACACGGTTGAATTCGCTACCGGCATAGAAGAACTGCAGCAGGCGGCTGATCTGCTGGACCGTGGCCTCCTTGAACGGCTCCAGCACCTCCATCTCGTAGCTTTCCGGCAGCCCGCCCTGGCGCTTGGCCAGCCCGGCTTCCTCGTAGGTGAGGCCGTAGCGGCGCATCACTTCGTCGGTCAGCTGCTTGCCGCCGAACACCTGTTCGCGGCTGTACAGGCTCCGCCCGCCGCGCAGGACGTTCAGGGTGGTCATGGTGGCACCGATGTCCACCAGGGCGACCACGCCATCGCTGGCGATCGGCAGCTCGCTGGCGACCAGGGCAAAGGCGTTCTCGACCGCGAAGGCCTCCACGTCCATGACCCGGGCGGTCAGCCCGCCGAGCTCCAGCGCCGACTGGCGCAGCTCCACGTTCTCCGACCGCGACGCCGCCAACAGCACCTGGACCATTTCCGGGTTGTTGGGAATGGCACCCAGCACCTCGAAGTCGAGGTTCACTTCCTCGATCGGGTACGGGATGTAGTTGACCGCCTCGAGCTCGACCTGGGCTTCCATGTCGTTCTCGTCCAGATCGGCCGGCATCGGGATCAGCTTGGTGATCACCGCCGAGCCGGCGACGGCTGCGGCAGCGTGCCGGGCCTTCGTACCGGAACGGTTCACGGCGCGGCGGATAGCCTCACCCACGGCCTCCACTTCCACGATGTTCTTTTCCACGACCGCATTCGGCGGAAGTGGTTCCACAGCGTAATGTTCCACGCGGAAACGATTGCCACTGCGGGAAAGCTGCAAGAGCTTTACTGCAGTCGAGCTGATGTCGACGCCAATAAGCGGCGACTGGCTTTTTGGGATAAGCCCCACGGTTTCTCCCCTGCCGACGGGCACTTGGACGCATAACCTGCGCCCGCGCATTAATAACGTTTTTTTTGCAAACCGCAACCATCACGCAGTGAAACGTGCAGTACCGCACGTTTCACGGCTCCCCAGACGGTCGTCGATCTGCGCTCCCCGGGAACAACCCCAGCCGTTCCCTTGCGTAATCTATACTCTGCGGCCACGAAATTCGCAATCGGAATCTGTCACTGATGACACGCTTTCGCCGCTGGCTGCGCTGGTTGCTGGTCGCCATCCTGGTCCTGGGCCTGATCGGCGCCGCCGTCGCAGGTGGCCTGTACTACGCCATTTCCTCCAAGCTCCCGGACGTGCAGACCCTGCGCGACATCGAGATGCAGGAGCCCATGTACGTGTATGCCAGCGATGGCAAGCTGATGGCCGTCTTCGGCGAGTCGCGGCGCGTACCGATCACCATGAAGGAGGTCCCGGAACGTCTCAAGCAGGCCTTCCTGGCTACCGAGGACGCCCGCTTCTACGAGCATGGCGGGGTGGACTACAAGGGCATCGGCCGCGCGGTCTGGCTGCTGGCCACCACCAACGACAAGCGCGTGCCGGGGGGGTCCACCATCACCCAGCAGGTGGCCCGGCAGTTCTTCCTGAGCTCGGAGTACAGCTACACCCGCAAGCTGGCCGAGATCCTGCTGGCGCGCAAGATCGAGTCCGAGCTGAGCAAGGACGAGATCTTCGAGCTGTACCTGAACAAGAGTTTCTTCGGCAACCGCGCCTATGGCGTGGCCGCTGCGGCCGAGTTCTACTACGGCAAGAAGCTGGGCGATCTGGACCTGGACGAGATGGCCTCGCTGGCCGGCATCCCCAAGTTCCCGTCCTCGGGCAACCCGATCAGCAACCCCGAGCGGGCCCGCGAGCGCCGCGACTTCTATGTGCTGCAGCGCATGGCCAGCCTGGGCTTCATCAGCCAGGCCGAGGCCGACGCCGCCAAGGCGGTGCCGATGCACGCCAGCGCGCATGAGCCGCCGGTGCAGGTCGAAGCCCCCTACGTGGCCGAGCTGGTCCGCCAGGAAATGATCGCCCGCTTCGGCGGCGACGTGGTCAACAAGGGTTACCACGTGACCACCACGATCAATGCCGAGTTGCAGACGGCGGCCAACATCGCCGTGCGCGATGGCCTGCGCGTGTACGACCACCGGCATGGCTGGCATGGCGTGGAGCAGCACTTCGAGGTGCCGGCCGATGCCGATGCCAAGGCGCTGGCGGCCAAGCTGGCCGGCATTCCGGCCCAGTCCGGGCTGCTGCCGGCGATCGTGGCGTCCACCGCCGCCGATGGCAGCGCCACCGTGGTGCTGGCCAACCGCAGCGAGCTGGTGCTGCCCGTCGCGGCCAGCCGCTGGGTCAACAAGACCCCGGCCAAGCTGCTGACCCGGGGCGACCTGGTGCGGGTGCGCGCCGGCGAGAAGGAAGGCGAGTGGCTGATCGACCAGATCCCGCGCGGCCAGTCCGCGCTGGTCTCGCTGGATGCCGAAAGTGGCGCCCTGAAGGCCCTGGTGGGCGGCTTCAGCTTCTCCGGCAACAAGTTCAACCGCGCCACCCAGGCGCGCCGCCAGCCGGGTTCGAGCTTCAAGCCGTTCATCTATGCGGCCGCGTTCGACAAGGGCTTCAACCCCGCCTCGATCGTGCTGGATGCCCCGGTGGTGTTCCGCGACCGCCGCGGCAAGACCTGGTCGCCGCAGAACGACGGCGGCGGCTTCCGTGGCCCGATGCGCCTGCGTGAGGCGCTGGTGCAGTCGCGCAACCTTGTCTCGGTCCGCCTGCTGGACGGCATGGGCGTGGACTACGCGCGCAAGTACATCAGCGAATTCGGCTTTGCCGAGGCCGAGCTGCCGCCCAACCTGTCGATGTCGCTGGGTACCGCCTCTGTGACCCCGTTGTCGGTGGCGCGCGGCTATGCCGTCTTCGCCAATGGCGGTTCGCGGGTGGACACCTGGGTGATCGACCAGGTGACCGACCGTGACGGGGTGGTGGTGTTCAAGGAAAACCCGGCCATGGCCTGCCGCGACTGCGCGGGCACCAGTGGCGGCGCGCCGGTCAGCCAGGTGGTGGACGGCTTCAACTTTGGCGCACCGGCTGCCCCGGACACCGCTGCGGCGCCCAAGCCGCAGCAGGCGGCCGAACCCGCCAAGCCGGTCAACCCGGACGCCAAGGTCGCCCCGCGCGCCATCGACGCACGAACCGCCTACCAGCTGGTGTCGATGATGCGCGACGTGGTCCAGCGCGGCACCGGCACCGCGGCCAAGGTGCTCGGTCGCGAGGACGTGGGCGGCAAGACCGGCTCCACCAATGACCACCGCGACGCCTGGTTCTCCGGGTTCGGCGGTCCTTACGTCACCACGGTCTGGGTGGGTCGCGATGACTTCCGCTCGCTCGGCTACCGCGAGTACGGCGGCAAGGCTGCACTGCCGATCTGGATCGACTACATGCGCGCCGCGCTGAAGGACACCCCGATCGCGCAGAACGAGCCGCCGTCCGGGATGGTCCAGGCCACCCTCAACGGGGCCACCGAGTGGGTCAAGGTGGAAGACATGGACAAGATCGAGGAGTACAGCTTCGATACCCATGTGCAGCAGGCCGACGACGCCGCGTTCGATATCTTCTGATGCCGACGGCAGGATGACGAGGAAGGCCGGGCATTGCCCGGCCTTTTTCGTTGCCCTCGCCCCCCCCGTAGAGCCGGGCTCTGCCCGGCTGCCTGTGCCCCGGCTGCCTGTGCCCGGCGGCCTGCAATGTCGGCCAGCCGGGCAGAGCCCGGCTCTACACGCCGACAGTCGGGCAGAGCCCGGCTCTACACGTATGTCACATCGCCGGTGTACATTGCCGTGCAGGTCGCACAGGAGTACCGGTCATGCATCGAGCCCGTCAGCATGCAGCCACCCAGACCCGCGAGCGCCGCCACCGGCTCGCCCATGAGGCCGCCCGGCTGATGGCCGAAGGCGGCATCCGCGACTACCACCAGGCCAAGCTCAAGGCGGCGGCACGGCTGGACATCCACGACGACGCCTCCCTGCCCCGCAACGCCGAAATCGAGGACGCGTTGCGCGAGTACCAGCGCCTGTTCGCCGGCGCCGATCATGGTGCGCACCTGCGCCAGCGCCGCGAAGCGGCCCTGCGTGCGATGGAGTTCCTCGCCCAGTTCGCCCCGCGTTTGTGTGGGCCCGTGCTGGACGGCACTGCCGACGCCAACAGCCCGGTGCAGCTGCAGGTGCACAGCGACGACGCCGATGCGGTGCAGCGCTACTTCGACGAGCACGGCATCCCGGCCGAGCTGCGTACCCGCCGCCTGCGGCTGGACCGCGAGCGCGTGCTGGACGTGCCGGTGTGGGTGTTCAGCGCCGAAGACCTGACCTTCGACATTGCGGTGCTGCCGTACGACGCGCTTCGCCAGCCGCCGTTGTCGGCCATCGACGAAAAGCCGATGCGGCGGGCGTCGGTGGCGCAGCTTCGTGAGGTGTTGGCAGATGCCGAGATTGCGGGGTACCTGGCCGGATAGCCACGGGCCGCACCCTGACCGGGCTGCGCACGGTGCTACTTCGCATCCTCCGACCACCCAAGCAGTTCGCGCTCCGCCGCGCGCAGCGGCAGGGCTTGATATACGCGGTCCAGGAAATCGTGGCCACTGCTGGGGAGGTTGAAGCGCCTGGACAGCGTTGCTGCAAACGTCGCGTTTGAAATCAGCCGATTCAACGTGGCCGCCGGCATCGTGTACGAGCTTTCGGGCAACCGATAGCGGACCATGGGTGCGGTCGCACGGCTGTCGTCCTTGGCAAACACCTCGCTGAGATTCTCGGTGCCGATACCGGTCACGCGCGGACGACGCGCCACCATCTGCGCGAACATCAATTCGGCGAAGATCCACGGTGAGCCGATGTACGCCTCGCCCTCCACGTAGTCCTGTATGCGCACCGCCTTGCTGTCCAGGAACAGCAGCAGCTCCGACTGGTCGATCATGCGCTGCAGTGCCACGTTGAGGATCATGTACATGTTGGCGGCATTGCGGGTGGTGCGGGTGTAATCAAACAGCCCCGGCTGGAGTGGGATCGCCGCTCTTGCCTGATCCACCTTGAGCAACAGGGCGTACACATCTCCCCAGACGCACGCGTCAACAAAGACCTTCAACCCCAACTTCTCCAGTGTGACCGCCAACGCCACGACGGCATCGTGATCCCGGTGCGCGTGGGAGAGGAACACATCGGCCTTTTCCACCGCAAACAGACGCGCTGCAATGGCATCGGCGTCCAACAGGCTGTCCTTGCCCGACAGGTAGTCGGTGATGTCATCAAGCTCCGGCGTATTGCGCGCCTTGTAGGCGTTCACTTCGTCTTGGGTGACCTGCAGGCGCAGGTCGTCGAAATCGGTAATCCTGACATCCAGAAGCATGCGCTTCTCCTCTTGCCTTGTGCAGCTACGCTGTTCAGATCACGGCACGTCGAATCACCGCACGTGGAATCACAGCCCGCCCAACAGCCGCCTTTCGTGTTCGCTCAACGGCAGCTTTCCGTAGAGGTGATCCAGAAAAACCGGGTGGTCGTGGCAGTAGGACGCGGCGGGAAACCCCGTGGTATCGGCGATGGCACGCTGCAGCACCTCCCATTCCATGACGTGCGCCGGTTCGGGCGCAGCGAAGGCCGCTGACCCCGCGTACACCTTGGACTTCAGCGCTTCCAGGCCGAGCCGGGGGCGGCCACGCCGGGGCAGATGGCGAGCAAACATCAGCCCGGAAAGCACCCACGGTGCCCCTGCATGGCGACCATCTTCCACGCTTGTGCGTAGCCCTGCGGCCTCGCCCTCAAGATGCAGGAAGAGCTCGCAGCTATCGATCAGCCGCTGCAGGGCGGCATTGAACACCATATGCAGGCTGGCCGACGTCCGTACCACGCGGTGATAGTGAAAGTGATGCGTGCCGGGTGAATTCCGGCGCGCCGAGAGTGACTCGTCCAGTTCCTGCTGCACGGTGTAGGCGTTGAGCCACAGGCACGAATCGACGAACACCGTCAGCCCCAGCTGCTCAAGCATCACCGCCAGTTGCAGTACCTGCTCCCGGTCGCCGCGCCCATGAGAGAGAAACACATCGGGCTGGAACGCGGGTGCCACCACCTGCTGCACAGACTCGGCATCCAGCACCGCACTGCTGTCCATCAGGTAGGCGGCCACGGCCCGCCAGGTTGCATGGCACCGCTCCTGAAGCGCGGCCACGGCCGGCCCATCCACCTTGATGCCGTCGCCATTGAAATTGCGTACGCGCAGCTTCAGCAGCATGGTGATGCCTCCCGGAGACCTTGGTAGACCAGCACGACGCCGGCCAGCAGCGGCAGGTGGAAGGCCCACACGGTCGGCCGGCACAGCACGCTCAGCAACGGCTCACGCACTGCCGCCAACCGGGCCGCGTCGATGCGGTAGGACAGCACCTGGGCCAGCGGCGCATCGCTGGCGGTGTTGTACAGCTGCACGAAGGCGCGCTCCTGCTGCAGGAAGAACGCATGAAAGCCCATGAACAGCACGCCGGGCAGCACAAACAGCGCCCAATGGAACGGTGCCTGCTGGCCCACCGCGCAGGCGAGCAGTGCGGTCAGCACTGCCACGCTGCCCGCCTTCATCGCCGCGGCGCTGTTGGCCAGGCGGGCGATGACGCCCTGAAGAATAGTCAGATAGCCCAGCCGCCAGGCGATCTGGTTGCCGATGGTGTCCATCGCGTTCCCCTTTTCATTGCGTAGCGGGCAGGGCACCTCGATGGCGCCCTGCCCTGCCCTTTACCAGCCGATGCCAACACCCAGGCCAACGCTCTGCTCACCGCTGTTGGTGAACGCGCCATTGAGGCTGAAGGTGGCCGAGCCCTTGTCGTTGAGCACGCGCTGGTAGCCCACCGCCATGGCCGACTCGCCCTCGGCGTAGCCCACGCCCGCACCGAGGCGGTTGTAGGTGGCCAGGCCAGCGGTGTTCATCGCCATGGCCGTCTGCGCGCTGCTCATCGCGGCCATGCGGTTGAAGCGCTTGTCCATCTTGTCCAGGCGCTGCTCCACGCCCTTGATGGCGCCATCGGTGTACTCGTTGGCGCGGGCGAGCATCTTCTCGAGCTCGGCGGTGTCCACCTGCGGGGTCGGTGCGGGCGCGTCATCCTTCTTGGACTTGGGCTGCGGCGTGGGCGACGACGACGGCGCACTGCCGCTGTCGGCCACGGCCTTGTCACCGTCGTTGGCCACCGGCGGAGTGGCGGCGGCCGATTCGCTGCTGGTCGGGGTGGGCGTTGGCGCGCCCGCATCGGCCGATGCAGTCGCCATCGCACGGGCCTGCGGCTTACCGTCAACACGCTGCTCCAGCCCGTCCATGCGGCCATTGAGCTGCTGCTGCACGGCGTGCAACTGGCCACCGTTGACCGCCTCGCGGCTGCCGGCGGCAATACGCCCATCGGCAAGATTCGACAGAACCATACCTTGTGCACCTGCCAGATTCAGCTGACCAACTCCATCCGCCCGGGTCGAGGGTGATTGTTGGAAGGTCGCACGCAGCTGACCTTCGAGGCCATCTGCGCGACGGTCAGCCCTTACCACCGCCCCATCGAGTGCAGCCAAGGCGTCTCCGACATTGTTCTGCTTGCCACCTTGCACGCTATAGGCAGGCCCAACAACGTTCCCGAACGCATCCAAGCCCGCACCGCCACCAAGTCCAGCAAGAGCTTCGTTGAGCTGCGCAATGGTTGCGGCGTTGTCACCGGAGGTACCCCGCGCAACATTCGTAAGCCTCCGCTTCAGGGTTGGGCTCCCTATGGATACCACTCGCTCCTCCCCGACAATCGAATTTGCACCTAATGCAACTGAGTTAAAGGCACCAGCCCTCACCTCTGAGTATGACCCCAAGGCGACGCCGTGGTCCTGAGCAACCGAAGCGCCAGCACCAAGCGCGAAACCCGCCTCAGCAATTTCCTCGACTAGCGAGCCACGACCCAATGCGACCGAGTTTTTGCCCGATGCAGTGGAGTAGCTGCCAACTGCAGTCCCACCCTCTGTCCGGAGCGACGCCTGCGCACCATTTCCAAGGGCGACGCCAAACAGACCGGATTCTGCCTCCATAGCTCCAAGCTCCTTGCCGAAGTCAACCAAGCGATCCTTCAACTCAAGCGCTCCTATGCGAGAGTTGGTCGCAAACAACTGCCCACCATTCACCGCATCCGTACTGGTCTCAGAACTGATATCCCCGGCAGCCACACCTGCGACGCTCGCACCCTTCATGTCCACCAGGAGGCGATCGGCACTGAACTTCACCACGCCATCCAGATCCGGATCGAAGTTGTCCACGTCCGAGCGCAGCTGGTCGATATCAGTACGGTTGGTCGACACGCGCTGGTCCTGCGCTGCCAAGGACTGGGTGTGCGTCGCCAGTTGCTGGGTGTGCGTCGCCAGTTGCTGGCCGTGCAGCACCAGCGACTGGCCCTGGGTGGAAACGGCCTGATTGGTTGCATGAAGCTGCTGCCCGGTCACCACATCGGTGCTCGTGCTGCTTACCACGCCATTGGCAACGTTGTTCACCCGGCGCTTGGCGCCGTCCTTGTTGGCCACATTCACCACCGTGCCCGTGTTCTCGGCACCCAAACGCACATTGCCAGTGGCGGAGGCTTGGCTTACCAGACCGCCCAGCACATTGGCCTTGCCCAGCGCAGCGTCGGCGGTGGTCTTGGCGCCCGCTGCCGCCGTCTGTGCTGCAGTGGCGGTGTTCTGCGCCGTGGTCACGTTAGTGTTGGTGGCGGTGAGCTGCCTGCCCGTTACGGCATCAGTGCTGGTGCTACTCAGGGTGCCATCACTCAAGCCGGTGACCTTACGGCCGGCATCGCTCTTGTTGCGCACATCCAGCACGGTCCCGGTGTTGTCACCGCCAAGGCGCACATTGCCCGTGGCTGAGGCCTGGCTGACCAGGCCGCCCAGCACATTGGCCTTGCCCAGCGCAGTGTCGGCGGTAGTCTTCGCGCCCGCTGCCGCCGTTTGTGCGGCAGTAGCAGTGTTCTGCGCCGTGGTCACATTCGCATTGGTGGCAGAGAGCTGCTTGCCGGTGACGGCATCAGTGCTCGTGCTGCTCAGGGTGCCGTCACTCAAGCCGGTGATCTTACGGCCGGCATCGCTCTTGTTGCGCACATCCAGCACAGTCCCGGTGTTGTCACCGCCCAGGCGCATATTGCCCGTGGCCGAGGCCTGGCTGAGCAGGCCGCCCAGCACATTGGCCTTGCCCAGCGCGGTGTCGGCAGTGGTCTTGGCGCTGTTGGCCGAGCTCTGGGCCGCATCCGCCGCCGTCTGCACCTTGGTCACGTTGGCATTGGTGGCAAACAACTGCTGGCCGGTCACCGCATCGGTGCTGGTAGCACTCAGCGCGCCGTTGCGAATGCCATTGATGTAGCGGGTGGCGTTGTTCTTGTTGGCAACGCTGACCGCGCTGCCGGTGTTGTCACCGCCCACCCGCACGGTACCACTGGCCGAGGCCTGACTCAGCAGCCCACCCAGTGCCGTCGCCTTGCCCAGCGCGCTGTCGGCGGTGGTCCTGGCACCGTTCGCCGCTGTCTGCGCGGCGGTGGCGGTGTTCTGCGCCGTGGTGACATTGGCGTTGGTGGCCGTGAGCTGCTTGCCGGTGACTGCCTCGGTGCTGGTGGTGTTCAACGTTGCATCGGCCAGGCCGCTGATGCGGCGGTTGGCATTGGCCTTGTTGCGCACATCCAGCACGGTGCCGGTGTTCTCGCCCCCCAGGCGTACATTGCCAGTAGACGAGGCCTGGCTGACCAGGCCGGCCAGGCCATTGGCCTTGGACAGCGCACTGTCGGCGGTGGTCCTGACACTGTTGGCCGCGCTCTGGGCCGCATCGGCCGCGCTCTGCGCCTTGGTCACGTTGGCGTTGGTGGCAAACAGCTGCTGGCCCGTCACCGCGTCGGTACTGGTAGTGCTCAGGGCACCGTTTCGAATGCCGTTGAGGTAGCGGGTGGCGTTGTTCTTGTTGGCAAAGCTGACCGTGGTGCCGGTGTTGTCACCGCCCACGCGCACGGTGCCACTGGCCGATACCTGGGTGACCACCCGTGAATTGGCCAGCGCCTGGTCGGCCGTGGTCTTGGCTGTTGCCGCGGTGGCTTTGGCGGCATTGATGTCATTTTTTGCCACCTGCAACTGGCGGCCATTCACCGCATCTGTACTGCTGCTGCTGATGGTGCCGTCGGCAACATTGACGATCCGCCGTTTCGTAGAACCGTTGCCCACCGATACGGTGTAGGCCTCGGTGGCCTGTGACCCGCGCCCGAGTGCCACAGAGTTGGCCGCGCTTGAACGCGCCTGGTACCCCAAGGCAATGCTGTCGTGGGACGCAGACGCTTCTCCACCGAGTGCAACGGCCCCCGTCCAGCCCTGCGTGCCCGCACGCGAGTCGGCACCGATGGCGATACCGGAAACGCCCGCCCCGGTTATGACCGTCGCCTTGCTGCCCAGCGCGACCGCGTTGCCGCCATAGGCGTTCGCATCATTGCCAATCGCCGTTGCACCGATTCCCGTGGCGTTGGCAAAAGCACCTACAGCGGTGGCATATCCGCCCGCTACACCGGCGCCATAGCCGAAGGCGGAGTTGCGGTCACCATAGGAGGTGATGTTGTTACCAAACGCAGTCGCATAGTCGCCCTCGAACGTGATGGCATTGCCGGTCAGCAGCACGAAACGCCCATTCCCACTGATCCACTGGTAGTCATTCACCCCTGCCCAGGTCGGCACGCATCCTTGGCTGGCGGTGTAGCACGAGAGAAGATTGCGCTCGGCGTGGGCGGTGCCGGCCGCACCGAACAACATGACCAGCGCCGCTGCCGTACTGCGACGAAGGGGGCGTGTGGAAGCCCCTGGCTTACGCTTTGTGGACGCGAGCTCACTGGTGACCACCCAGCACTGCCGGGCAGTGGACCAAAGACGGCGATAAATCCTGTTCATGAAAACTCCTTAACAAGGGAAACGAAGAAGTGCCATCGCGGAGGCACTGCGCCACGACGGCCTGTGGGGGTCAGGGCGCCAGCGTCTGTACGTGCTCGCGGTAGCCATCGCGGGTCAGTCGGTAGCGCAGCTGCAGCGTGTGGCCGGGTGTGATGGCGAAGGGCAGTTCCAGCGCGCTGCCTGGATACAGGCTGCGCGAGACGTCATGCGCGGTGCAGCGCGGCCCATCGCAGTCGGCGATGCTGGTGATGCCGACGCGCACGGTGCCGGTATTGCGCAGGCGGTTCCCGTCCACCTGCACCCGCATCGTGGCCTCGGCCGGCAGCACATTGACCAGTGCACCCCACACGAGGCTGACGCCGACGTTGGCCTGGGCACGGTCGCCCTCGCCGCCACGTTCCGTGCTATCGGGGCCGCGGACGCCCTCAAAGTACACGCGGTAGGCGGTTTCCTTCTCGACCGGCTGCAGCGGAATCACCCGGATCAGGCGATTGCCACCACCGGCCAGTGCGAACTTGCCTGGCGTTACCGCAATGGCGGCATCGCCCGGCTCCACCTCCACTTCCCGCTCGTTTTCCCCGGCGGGATCGACGATGCGCTTGATCGATACCTGCACGTACTGGGCCTGGGTGGATTGAGAGTAGATGCGGATCTGCGCGCCCTTCTTCGCGTCCACCGAGGTGCGCATGGGGTGCACGGTGAGATTGGCGTGGGCCTGCGCCGCCAACAGCAAGGACAGCGGAAGTAGATAGCGAACGAAGCACTTCATCGGGGACTCCATGTAAGTCAGGGCGTGGCCGTGGGAACGCGCAGTTCCACCTTGAGATCGCCGCTGTAGTGGCCAGGGCGCTTGGTGCTGACCGACACGCGGGGGGTATCCAGCGTGATCGGCGTGGGCACGCAGAACACCGGTTGCGTCATGCCTGGCAGCATCACCAGGCGCAGCTTTGCGGTATCGATGCCGTGCAGCAGCTGCTCCACGCCATTACGCATCGGAATGTTGGTGCCGCTGTGGTCCAGGGTGACCGTGTAGTCCACGCGCTGGGTGGCATCACTGCCGCCATCGGTGTGCCAGACCGAGTAACCGGACGGTCCCGGCGGTCTTGCGCCACTGTCGCGCACGGTGATGCCCAGGTACTGGCTCTGTGAACCCAGCCCGTCGTACAGGCACATGTCCACCTTGGTGGTGCCGCCGATGGTCTGTGCGATCGGGTCGTACTGCAGGTTCAGGCCGACATGCGGTGTGACCTGGTCGAAGAGCGGGAAGTAGATGGAGACCGCGTTGTGGTCGGTGATGGAGAATTCGAATGCAAAGGTGTATTCGGCTAGCAACGCACCCGCGATTTCGTTGTACATACCAAGCACCAGCTGTGCATGCCATCTTCCAGCTACGAGCCGATTCAACTCAGAAACAGGGATTCGGAGGCTCGCTCCAATACCGGCCGACCGGTCTCTCCCGCAAGCATCAATGTCCGCGGCCCATAGCGGCCTGATTACGGGTGCCCAGTAGTCCGACGAGCAGGCCTGTCCTGTCATGGGGCGACGGCGGCTACCGACGGCTCGGATTTCCTCTCGCAGGCCAGATCTGGTTTCGATCGCCTGAATCCATATTTCTCCGGCTCCATGCAAGCTCGCCTCTGAGCCGAGCACAGGACACTTACCCTTGGATGAGTCACTAGCCGACGAGCAGACGAGATGGGATTTTGTGTAAGGGAGACCGGCGGTCGCCTGGTAGGCGAGCAGTGTATCTGGCGCCCACAACTCGATATCCCCAGGCATCGCAGAGCGATCCCAGCTCATCACGATGTCGCGATGTTCACTCGTCGGATGCGTCTCCGGCGGCCGCTGCGCCATCGCCCGCGGCGCAAACACCACCAGCGCACACAACACCGCCATCACCCACCACACCCGCCGCCTCACTTCCCACCTCCCGCTGCCGCGGTCTGCGGCGTAGCCGCAATCAACGCCTGCTCCTGCAGCAGTCGTGTCACCCGTGCCTGATGCCGGATGTCGGCGGGCAACTGCGCCACGGCCAGTGGTTCGCACTGCACCGCGCCTACCAGCATCACGACGCTGCGGCGCTCGCGCACCTGCAGGGGGCAGTGCAACAGGCGGTCGCCCTGCAGCAGGTACAGGGTCTTTTCGCGTCGCGGGAAGTCGGCCACGAAGCCTCCATTGCTGCCGGTGCCCGGCACCGGTGCGTTGAGAATCCGGGCCCCGCGCAGCGGTGCACCTGCGATATCACGCGCGTTGCCGATGAAGGTGTAGGTCACCTCGATCGGCACGGGCATGCGTACCAGGCGGCCTGGCGAGAGGAACAGCGGGCGCGCACCGCCTACACCGGTCACGCGCACCGCCGCAATGCTGTCCAGAGCGCTGGCGTCCTGTACCTCGGCGCGGTGCGGCTGGTAGGCAGAAATCGGCAGCAGGCGGCGTTCGCCCAGCCGCAGGCGCTGCCGGCGCAGGCCGCCGACCTGCAGTTCAGCGGCCACCCCGGTCAGGTCCAGGTCGTCGGTGCCATCGACCTGCACCGCCAGCCCGGCATCAGCACCGATGCCCGCGCCCCAATACAGCCCCCGCGTGCCGAATGCGAGGCCCGAGTTGTGCGTGGCGCTGTACGCCATTTCCCCGCCGCTGCGGTCCTGGTAGCGCGACAGCGTGACGCCGGTCTGGCCACTGCGGTTCTGCAGTTGGCCGCTCACCGTCGCGCTGTAGCGTTCGTTGTTGTTGCCACGCAGTTCGGCCGCAACCTCGCGGTACTGGTCCTCGTACTCCTGGCGCAGGGTCTGCCCAGCGCTGTAGTTGATCTCCGGCCGCGCGTGCTGGGGCTGGCGCACGTCCACGCCGTAGCGCCGCTGCGAGGTGCCGCGGTCGCCGCGCTGCAGGCGGTTGAGGCTGACGTTGAAATAGATGCCGCGGTCGCGCCCATCGCGCAGGCCGCCGCCGCTGGTCTGCTGCCACACGCCGATGCGGCTGGAGAGACTGAACTCGCCCCAGCGCTGGCTGCGGCTGTAGCTGGCCTGCCAGGTGCGGCTGAGCTGGGGCACGCGTGTGGGCAGTGGAATCCACGGCGGCAACAGTGGGTCGAGCCCGGCCAGCGGATCCTCCCCCAGCCCCGGCTGCACGGTGCCTGCGCGCCAGGTCTGGCGGCGCGTATAGGCCACGTAGGCATTGCCGCCGGCCACCGGCAGCGCCATCGAGGCGCTGAGCGAGTCGGCGCAGCCAAGCCGGTCGCGCGCATCGTCCTCGAACTGGCAGGCGCGGCCGCGCATGCGCTGGTGGTACACATTCCACGAGGCGCGGCGGCGGTAGGACAGCTGGTGCTGCTGGCCGCGGCTGCCATCGCTGCCGTGCATGCCGCTGAAGGTGGCGCGCACGTCCTGGGTGGCAAATACGTGGCGCAGATCCACCCGCAATTCGCCATAGCTGAAACCACCCAGGTCGGCGAGGCCAGCGGTTACCGCCACGTTGCGCGACACCGGCACGCGCACGCCGCCCATCGCCGCCAACTCGTCGTCGAAGCGGTCGCTGCGGCGCTCGTTACGGCGCCCGCCCTGCAGGAACCACTGCACACTGCTGTCGGTCCAGTCGCCGCCCTTGTCGAACGGCGCGTCCTCGCTGCGCACCAGCACGCCGTCTTCATAGATGCGCAGGGTGATGGTGTAGTTGCCCAGCGGAAACCGGCGCGTGTCGAGCTGGTTGACGCCGGCCTGCAGGTAGAAGGTCTGCAGCAGGCGTTCGCCATCAAAGGCATCCACCCGCGCATCGCGCGCCAGCAGCACGGTGAGCGGCGTGGCCTGCACGGCCGCAGCGGAATCCACGTAGGCCTGCGTGGTGCCCACGCGCAGGCCCTGGAAGCGGTCCATCGGCAGCATGCTGAAGCTGAAGGTGCCGCCCTGCGGGCTGCTCAGGTTGCGGCGGTCCATGCGCCCGGCCTGCAGGTAGTGCTGCTGCCCCAGGTCGTGTCGGTAGTAGGCGTTGTCCAGCTGGAACGCGCGGTGCGCGCGGCCGGCCTGGTAACGCTGCTGGCTGAAGGTCCAGTCGGCGGCCAGGTGCCCGCGCTGTAATACGCCCAGGGCCCCCATGCCCTGCGCGGCCAGCGACTGGTAGCCACGGCCACCGCTGACATTGAGGGTGTGCTGGTGGAGAAAGGCATTCTCGGCATTGGCGTCGACCTGGTGGTAACGCTCGACGGCCGGCTCGCCGGCGATCCATTGGCGGGCGATGAACAGGCGCACCGCACCCTCGCCCTCGTCATACAGCGCGCGCACGGCGGTAGGCTCCTCGGGGGGATCGATGTAACCGCAGCCGGCGCTGGCGCCACCGTAGCGGCAGGCCAGGTGGCTGTTGCGCGGCAACGGCTGTGACAACGCAGGCAGCAGCGCCGCCTGCGCGTCGGCTGACAGTTGCAGCGCCTGCAGCGCTTCAGCCGGGGCTTCCAGCTGCACGTGTTCCAGGGTCACGCGCACCGGCACCAGCCCGGTGGAACGACCGAACAGGCGTACCTCGAGTTGTTCGGTCTGGCCTTCGACCAGATCCTCGAAGCCGACGGGAACGCCGCGCGCCGCGACCAGGGGCGTGGCCAACGACAGGGCGAGCGCGACCGCCAGCCGGGTGACGGCGGGTGCGGGAGCTTTCATGGCGGTGTGACCGGAAGCGGCCGGCCCGGCCAGCGGGCCGGCGCGGGCGCCTTACGGGCTGGTGGTCTTCTGCTGCATGGCGATGGTGACGATGCCCTCGTAGGTGCCGCCCTTGGCGATCGGCGCCTGGTTGGTCTGCGCGATACGCAGCGGCATCGGGATCGATGCGCCCGGCAGCGCGCCGTCGAACAGGTCGGAGGCGGCGAAGTCCTGCGCGGCCACGGTCAGCGCCTTGCCGTTGAGGCTGACGGTCAGCGGCACCGG
>Ga0157370_10001565_pt1 | contig 28303 bp, 27 predicted proteins | sample C35metaG_FD_113463 | JGI IMG/M metagenome (GOLD analysis project Ga0157370, IMG submission 113463) | Corn rhizosphere microbial communities from Kellogg Biological Station, Michigan, USA - C3-5 metaG | ecosystem: Host-associated > Plants > Roots > Rhizosphere > Soil | place: USA: Michigan...
GAATTTTTCCGGCCTGCCTTGCCGCTACCGCAGCTTCGAGCGCGCCGCCGGGGGCAAAGACGCGATCTGGATCTTCCATACGGATGATCTCGTGAAATTGGACCAGATCGATGACGTCCGTCTGTAGCCGGCCAAGTGATTCCTCAAGTTGATTGTTATATGCCTCCTTTGTGCGGCCATCCATCTTTGTCATCAGGAACACTTTGGCGCGGTACCCGTCCCGAAGCGCCTGTCCCATGCGAACCTCGCTCATGCCATGGTTGTAATCCCAGCAGTTATCCAGAAAGGTAATGCCGCGATCAATGGCTTGGCGAATGAGGCGAATACTTTCATTTGCGTCGCGTTGCTTGCCGACATGAAAGCCTCCCAGACCAATGGCCGAGACTCTTTCGCCCGTTGTGCCAAGTTCGCGGTAGATCATGTCTGGCGATTCGGGCCTTGTAGCCGGGCGGGACGGTTTCGTGGAAGCTGCGGATTGTCCGAAGCTGATACCTGCAGCGGCAGTTACGCCTGCGGCGGTCGCGGATTTAAGAAAGCTCCTGCGTTCCATGCGGCTCTCCTGGAAGGTGCTCATGAAATAGGATGCAGAGGAGGTAAGCGCAGTCTACTTCCGTGTGGCGCGGGCAATCAGGGTAGCCGTATAAGCAGCTCCGAAGCCATTATCGATATTGACGACGCAGACATTTGGCGAGCAGGAGTTGAGCATTCCCAACAATGCGGCAGCTCCGGCGAAGGAAGCTCCGTAGCCGACGGAGGTCGGAACGGCGATTACGGGAACCCCGACTAGGCCGCCGACAACACTCGGCAGGGCCCCCTCCATACCCGCGCAGACGATAACGGCATCTGCTTCGGCGAGAGCATTGCGCTGGGCGAGCAGCCGGTGAATACCGGCAACGCCGACATCATAGAATCGGCTGACACGGGTGCCAAAGAGCTCTGCGGTAACAGCAGCTTCTTCAGCGGCATAGAGGTCACTTGTCCCTGCGCAGACGACGGCGATGTGGCCCAGCGGTTCGGCGGCATGTGATTGTCGGAGCGTAATGGTACGCGCCTGTTGGTGATACAGTGCGGCAGGTACTCTGGCCAGGACAGCTGCAGCGCAGTCTTGGTCGGCGCGTGTGGCGAGGACGTCGATACCAGTGGCCGCCATGCGGGAGAATATCTCGGCAGTATGCTCGGGAGATTTTCCCGCCGCGTAGATGACCTCTGGCAGACCGCTGCGCAGCGTGCGATGGTGATCGATCTTGGCGTAATCAAGATCCTCAAATGGAAGGTTGGAGAGACGGCTTGATGCCTGTTCGGGTGTAACTGTGCCGCGCTGAACTTCCGCGAGTAGATGGAGGAGAGAAGACTTGTTCATTTCGATTTGCCCATGCGGTACGCCGCAATGGCCGATTGGACCACTTGCTTCACCGGGACATTGTGAGCTGCTGCGGCTGCGCGGCAGTCTTCGAATTCAGGCGTTGCATTGAGTTCCTCTTCGGCTAATGAGCCCGTCTTGATCCGGATGGCTCCAAAAGGCGTCTCGACAGATTGATGGCTGCGAGTAAGACAGGAGCGTTGCTCCTGGCGGATGCGAATGCCCAATGTGCTCGTTTCACGAAGGATGAAGCTCTCAAGCGCGGGAGCTTTGTCGGGATCGCAGAGAACAGTAAATAGAGTGCCGGGACGTCCCTTCTTCATCAGGACGGGAGTGAGCATGACGTCGAGAGCGCCCTGCTGAAGCGCCTGTTCGGCGACGTGGGCGGTGATCTGGGGGTTGAGATCGTCGAGCGCGGTCTCAAGAACGGTGACGGTATCGGTCCCGGGTCTGGACGCAGTCTCGGATTCGCCAACACTGAGACGCAAAACATTGGGAAAGCCCTTGGGATCGCGGGTGCCTGCACCGTAGCCGATCTTTTGAATTCGCATCGGAGGTTGCGTGCCGAAGCTGGGGTTCAACGCTCGCACGAGAGCGGCGCCGGTGGGGGTGACCAACTCCATTTGTGGATCGGCGGAGTAGGTGGGAAGGCCGCGAAGCAGGTCTGCTGTCGCGGGGGCGGGAACCGGAAAACGCCCGTGAGCACAATCCACCATGCCTCCGCCGACGTTCAGTGGAGAGCAAAACCAACGGTCAATGGCGAGGGAATGAATGCCTGCGGAGGCGACGACAATGTCGACAATGGCATCGATAGCGCCTACTTCGTGGAAATGGATCTTTTCGATATCCACATTGTGGATGCGGGCCTCGGATGCGCCAAGAAGCTCGAATGCATGTATTGCCGTTTGTTTAACGTCATCGGTCAAGCTGCTCGACCCAATGATCTTCCGGATAGAACTTAGATGACGGCCATGATGGTGATGTTCGTGCTTCTTTGCCTGGGTATGGTCGTGCTCGTGAGTATGGCCTCCGCCCTGCGCTCGATCTTCCGTCTGTGAATCGTGAGCCTCGGCTTCCCCATGAGTTTCGTCAAGAACGAAGACCTTGGTGGAGGAGATGCCGCTTCGGTCAACCTTTTCGATTTTTAGCGAAGCTCCAAGATTCAGAGAAGCGACAGCGTCGTGGAGAACCGCGGGGGCAACTCCTGCGTCGAGCAGGGCACCAAGAAACATGTCTCCACTGATGCCGGCAAAGCAGTCGAGATAGGCGATACGCATACGGCTATTCTTGCATGGAGATGGAGAGATTTGTGACTGGCAGCACAGCTTCGACGCAAACCCGCCGGAGATTGGTGCCCCTTATGACTTACCTGTTTGCAGGAGCAATCGCTGTCGCGGGCAGGACGGCATTCATACTGCCGGAGCGATAACCCTGCGTATCGAGCGTAACGTAAACAAAGCCGAGTGGACGAAGGGCCGCGGTGATCCGATCAAGTACGTCGATCGAGAGTGCGCGCGGGAGTTCGTCGCGAGAGATCTCAATGCGGGCAAGCTCTCCGTGATGGCGAACGCGTACCTGCTGGAACCCGAGAGCGTGGAGCGCCTCCTCGGCCTGTTCGACCTGGGAGAGATTTTCGCGGGTTACCGGGCGGCCATATTCGATACGAGATGCGAGACAAGCCGAAGCGGGTTTGTCCCAGAGATTAAGCCCGGCCTCTTGTGCCAGCTGGCGGATTTCGGCTTTGCTGAGCTCGGCAGTTACCAGCGGGGCGATCGCATGATGCTCCGTCGCAGCCTGCTGGCCGGGACGGAACTCGCCGCGGTCATCGAGATTCATTCCATAGGCAATATGGCGGAAGCCTTGCCGTTCCCGTTCAACTTCCATTCGGGCAAAGAGCTCGCTTTTACAGTGGAAACAGCGTCGGCTGTCGTTGCGCTGATAGTCGGGATTTTCAAGCTCCTCGGTCTGCAGGACCTGAGTAGGAATATTGTGTTCGGCCGCAAAGGCGAGTGCAGCGGCTAATTCGGCGCGGGGCAAGGATGCGGAATCAGCGATTACGGCGAGCATGCTGCTGCCGAGCGCCTGGTGCGCGGCGTAGGCCAGATATGCGGAGTCTGTTCCTCCGGAGTAGGCGACGAGGACACTGCCGAGGTTGCGAAGGCTGGTTTGAAGCAGGGCGTGTTTGGCGGCGAGAGACATCTCTCTTAATTGTAGGCCAGAAACCTGCGTCTTCCTTTAGTTAGGTTTTGCATGGGGAGGAAGAGGTGTATTGAAGAGTTCGTTCTGCAGGCTGGGAGCGGCAGGAGCAGGCAGCGGCTTCTTTCGTGAAGGCGTGGTGATGACGGCAATTAACTGAAGGTCAGTGATGGAACTTCGAGGAACGTAGATTCGCTGAGTATTCGAACGAATGTCGGGCGGAGTGAACTGCAGACCGGAGTCATTGAGGAGATCGTCAAGAATCGAGGCGTCGATGGGAGCGAGGCCCTCAAGCTGGTCCGGCGGGGAGGAGGCTGTGCGAAAGGTGAGGCGAAGCCAAAGTCCTTCACTGCGGGGACGAGCAAGGAAGGTTCGGCGGGTGAGGCGTTCCGGGTTGGCCGTATCGTTCAGGTTGAAGTCGCGTACATAGCAGATGTACTTGATTTCATTGAGAGGGAGGGAAACAATGTGGCCGCTGAGATCGAGCAGATCGATTCCTCTATTGCGGACGAAGCCGGAGACAGGCAAATAACCTGCCAATGTATCTCCAGTAAAGCGGCGCACGAGGACTTTTTTACGGGAGGAGGACATGTCTTGGCCGGATTGTCGCATATTGGGGACGAAAGCAACGAAAAAGGTGCAAAAGAGTAGCCAATTTGTCATCCATGTGGTAAAGTGACGTTTTGTGCTTAGCTTCACAGATCTTTCTAAGCGATTGATTCGTCGCACTTTAGGGCGAGCGGCGCGTCCCGGTTAAGACCCGGCATGGAGTGTACGCAGCAGATATGGCCGACTACATCTGCCTGCTTGAAAACCGCCTCTCGCAGGCCCAACAGACGTCGCTTCAGACGGTACGCGAAATCGCACGCAATAAAGGGCTTACTGTGTTTCTGGTAGGCGGAGCGGTACGCGACCTGACCAGCGGTTCGCCCGTGCGTGACCTTGATATAGCGGTTCAAGGAAATGCTTTCAAGCTAAAGAAAGATATAGAGAAAGCTGGAGGAAAAATCTCCGGCGAGCACGAAGCCGGTCAGACTTTCTATGTGCGATTTCCCGGTGGGGTGCGGATGGAAATTGGCAGCACCCTGTCCGTCAGCTACCCGAAGCCCGGAAAACCGGTATTCCGGAGCGGGACCATTCAGGACGATCTGAGGCGGCGGGATTTTACAGCGAACGCAATGGCGCTCTCACTTAATGACGGCTCGTATGGGCTGTTGATGGATCCACTCAATGGAGTGGCGGACATCGAGAATCGCGAGCTGCGGCTGGTGAGCAACTATGGTTTCATCGAAGAGCCCGTGCGGATGATTCGCGCTGCTCGATTGATAGCGCGGCTGGGCTGGCGGATGGATGAAAAGACCCTGGAACGCTACGAGACCGGCAAAAGCGAAGGCTATATCTCGGCTATGGATGCCTTCCATCGCGGATATGAGACGGAAGAGATCTTCCACGAGGAAGATCCGCTCCGTGTCCTGAAGCGGCTGGAAGACGAGGGGTGGATGAAGCATCTTGCTCCGGCGTTGACTTCGGCCAAGGTAAATGTGCCGGAGTTGGAGCGGTTGCGGTCTACGCAGACAAAGCTGCAATTGCAGGGAATCTATCCGGAAGGATCGGTCGCAAACTTCCCGCTGTTGACGGCAAAGATCGCGCCTAAAGATGTTGCGGCGATTAAGAAGAGCTTTCCTCGACAGGGATTTGTCGACGAGATCGAAGCCTTGGAATCGGAGGCGAAGGAGTTTGCCGCGCAGCTTTCGGGCAAAGGTGCGGCTACACCTTCGCAGGCATGGAAGCTGCTCTATGCGGCCAAGCCTGAGGCTGTTCTCTGGACAGCACACACGACCAAGAGTGCCGGATTGCAGGCGAAGTTCAACAGCTTTTACGCCGAATGGCCGCAGGCTCGTCAGCGGCTGCCGCACACCTTGATGCAGGAGATGAGAATTGTTCCGGGTCTGCCTGGTTATGACGAGTTGCTGGACAAGCTCTTTTTCGAGCTGATGGATTCGAAGCTAGGAACCGAAGAAGAGATGAGGGCCTATCTTGAGCCGTATTCGCCTCCGGCGCCTCCTCCACCGGTGCACCTGCGCCGAGCGCGCGGAACGAAACCGGTAAAAAGCCGAAAGAAGGCCACCGAAACGGAATCTGCTGCAGATGAAGTTATAACGGCTGAAAGTTCGGCTGCGACATCTGCGACTGCCACGGCAACCAAACCTGTGAAGCAGATTGCGGAGAAGACCCCGGCTCCCGCAAAAACAGCCGCGAAGAAAGCCGCGACGCCGGCTAAGGTAGCGGCAAAGAAGAGCGCCTCGCCAGCAAAAAAAGCTGCGATACCGGCAAAGAAGACGGCTCCTGCGAAAAAGGGGGCGGTGAAGGTCCCAGCTAAGGCTCCGGTCAAGAAAGCAGCTGCCAAAAAGGCTGTCCCAGCGAAGAAGGCGCCTGCTAAGAAGTCTCCGGTGAAGGCTTCACCAAAGAAGGTTCCTGCTAAAAGCGCGACGAAGAAGGCCTCAGTCAAGAGTACCGCTCGTCCCGCCAAGAAGGCGGCCACTGCGGGAAAAAAGAAGAGGCGTTAAGCTACCGAGATTGCTGGACGGATCCGTATTCTCGTCAGCTAGTGTTGTTGTGTGACGCCTAAGCATGCCGGAGCCAGCAAAGGCATTGCCGGACTTTTTTATGCGTGGGTCCTGACCGGCGACGGAAGGCCTTATCTCTGAGTCTTATTTCTGCAAAGATCGAGGTGACCGTGACCCGAAGAGTATTGATTGTCTTGTTCTTTGTGCTCCTGGCAGTCTCTACGGGCAGAGCTCAGGTGGATGCCTCACCGGCAGAGAGGGCACTGCTGCAGATGGCGAATCAGTTCCGGGCTGACCATGGGGTGGCTCCGCTGGCATGGAACAGCGCTTTGGCGCGAGCGGCGCGGGTCCACGCGAAACGCGTCGTATCGGAGCCGGGCGAACTCGAACATCAGTATCCAGGCGAAGCGGATATGGTCACGCGAGCGGCTCGCGAGGGTGCTCTCTTTGGAGCGCTTGCAGAGAATCTCGCTAGGCGAGGACAGACTCCGGAGGATCTCCAAAAGGTATGGATGAGCACACCCGTACACCGCGCGAACCTCCTCGATCCGAAGATGAATGTCGTCGGGATTGGCGTGATCGAAAGCGGAGGCCTGCTGTACGCAGTGGAAGATTTCGCGCATAGTGTTCCAGCGCCGAAACGGGGAGAGATAGAAAACCAGGTGACGGCGGCCCTGCAAAAGGCCGGCATTGCATCTGTGAAGGCCACGGATGCGGCGCGCTCGAATTGCGAGAGCCAAAGCAGCACGGCCGCAGGCGCATTGCTGGTCGTGCATTGGGAAGGGCCGAATCCTGGACAACTGCCGGACGTGCTTGCACAGCGGGTATCTCAGGGCACCTATCACTCGGCCGCAGTCGGAGCCTGCCCAAGTGCACAGGCTGGACAGGGATTTACGACCTATCGTGTGGCCGTGTTGCTGTATTAATCAAAGGGCCGTCACATCGCTATGAAGGTCCGGGTAGCCTTTCAACCCACAGTGATTACTACACTGCCACCCTGCCAAGTTCGTTATTCAAAAACCCGCGCGACCACATCATAGTCGTGGGACTCGGTAATTTCGGCACGATAGAAGGTGCCGGGAACGAGTGCCTCATGCGGCCCGAAATCGTTGATGAAGACTTTTCCATCGATCTCGGGAGCGTGCAATGGGGTGCGGCCTTCCCAAAGCAGGTCGGTCTCCTCGCTTGGGCCTTCGACAAGCAAATCGATTTCGCGGCCTATCCATTTTGATTTGGATCTGGCGCTGATCCTTTGCTGTAGCTTCATCAGCTTGCGACGGCGCGATTCGATGGTACGCCTGGGAACTTTGAGTTCCTGAGCCAATTCGAACGCGGCTGCGCCTTCTTCATCGGAGTAGGTGAAGACGCCAAGCCAGTCGATCTGGGCGGCGGTGATAAAGGCTTCGAGCTGCTTGTAGTCCTCTTCGGTCTCGCCAGGGAAGCCCACGATAAAGCTGGTGCGGATTACGATACCGGGTACGATGCTGCGCGCCTTCTCAATGAGCCTAAGGAAAACCTCCGGCGTTCCACCGCGCTTCATGCGCTTGAGCACACTTGGACTGGCATGCTGAAGGGGAACATCGAGGTACTTGGCGATGGTATCGTGGCGCGCAATGGTCTCCAGCAGGCGCGTGGTGACCTTGTTCGGATAGGCGTAAAGAAAGCGCAGCCAACGCAGGCCGGGAAGCACTGCGAGTGCTTCGAGGAGCTGTGCGAGACCATCCTTGATGCCGAGATCTTCGCCGTAGCAGGTAGTATCTTGCCCGATCAGGGTAATCTCGCGGACACCCTGGGCAATCAGGTTCTCCGCCTCGGCCACGATGGAAGACATGCGGCGGGAGCGGAATTTGCCGCGAAGCTGCGGAATGATACAAAACCCACAGGGATGATCGCAGCCTTCAGCAATCTTGATGTATGCCGACGCCTTCGGTGTGGTCAGGATGCGCGGCGTGGTATCGCTGTAAAGATATTCGGGCAGCGTGGCAGTGGCGCCGTCCCACGCAGCGCGGGAGAAGCGCCCTTGCTGCTCGCGGAGATCGCCTTCGGGGCGGCTGGTGGCGGGCTCAGACCGTTCGATCTGTAGCTGGGCGCCATCGCCGTCAGGACGGCTGTGCTGATTGACAGCACTGGGCATGCGATCGATCTGCGATTGCGTAAGGATGGGGAAAGGGGAGTTCTTTGAGTGGCCGCTTGGGGTCAGTCCGGCGGCGCTAAGAATGGATTCAAGTTCGCCCGTACCGACGACCGCATCCACTTCAGGGATATTCTTCTGGATCTCGTCGCGATAACGCTCGACGAGGCAACCGGCGACAATGAGGCGCTGCGCTTTGCCGCCGTTCGCCTGCTTATGCTGCACCATCTCGAGAATGGTATTGACGGACTCCTGCTTGGCCGAATCGATGAAGCTGCAGGTATTGACGACCAGGATTTCGGCGTCTTCAGCCTGCGAAGTCAGCTCACCGCCGGCATGGTGGAGCATCCCCATCATCACCTCGGAGTCAACCAGGTTTTTGGGGCAGCCTAGCGAGACGAAGCCGATTTTTGGGCGGCCTTGGGCTGGGGCTGACGGCGTCAGCTCTTCGAGAATGGTAGGGGGAGTCACAGACTTCCATTATATCGATTTTCTTGCGATTTCTGGAGTCAATAGACTGCAGGGAATAGCCCATCTTCATTGCGGCAAAGCCGGTGTTGGAGCAGAGAGGGTACGTTTACGAAGGCGGCGAATGGCATCGACATGGATAAGGATTGCGATTGCGCCCCCTGCCACAGTGCACAAAGCCCGGCGATGAGCGATAACAGGACCGGGAAGGGCATTGAGCGAGAGCAGAAAGACAATGTAAGAGGTTAGAAACAGCGTGTAGAGACCGTAATTGACCGTGTTCGTCGCGTAAGACCAGAGGGCGAAAAACGTCGCGAGAGCGGCGAGATAGAAGGGGTTTGGATGGATGTGGACGAGAAAGACGGTGGAGATCACGGCTCCGGCGAGAGTGCCGCCTACCCGGAGAAAGGCACGGGAAACGGTCTCGGAGAAGGCCGGTTTCTGGACCAGAAGGGCAGTCATTGGAATCCAGTAACCGCTTTGGATGCCAAGCTGGCGATAAGCTTCGGCTGCAATCGCTATGGTGAGAGACAGGCGGATGGCGTAAGGAAAACTGGGTATGTGGGTGAGGGTTTCGGGAATCGCGCGGAGTTGCTGAAGGTGCCGCGCAGGATTGTGAATAAGCAAGGCGCTTAGCTCCTCAGTTCCGGTTCGCAGACTGGCGGCGAGTTCAGGAAGGAGGCAAAGCGAGAGACTGGTGATTAGGATCTGTAGTGCGCCTCCGGAGAAGATCAGCAGAGTTCTCAGTAAGGCGGCATGCAGGTCAGCGGGAAAGGCCGATGCAACAAAGAGGGTGATCGCGGCTTGCTGCCCCACCCAACTGATGCCGGCAGCCCCTGCGGTGAGCAGGCCATAGGCAAATCCCCAGACGGCTGCAGCCAGCACAAGCGTGATGCTGCGGTGTCCCGCAAGCATGCCGATAAGAGTGGAGACAGCCATCGCGCAGGTCGCGCCGATCATGGGCCTCAGGCGCGAATCGGCAATGCGTTGGTTAATTCCGAAGCCGATGGTGAAGGCACCTCCTCCGGCGATTAGGCCAGCGGAGGGATGGCCGAACAAGACTCCGGCAAAGAGACAGAGGCCTACTGCAATCACGCCAATGAGTGGAATACGGAAAGAGAGCTGCTTCCAATCAAAGGTATAGATATCGGCAAGATAGCCGCGATGGGCTGGCACGGCTGGATTTGAAATCGTAGGCATCCTTGTTTTATCTGCTCGTTATCTAGGATGCCGTATAAAGCTGGATGTTAGTTCATAGAATTACGGAGATTGATGAGTGTGTTGTCCGTGTGGCTGAGCCGCAGAAGGCCTTGCTGCGGGAACTCGATCTCGAGCGTGGCGTAGATGGTGAGGGTAACGGCGGCAGCCAGAGCGAAAATATATATCCAGTTTCGAGCGCCGACCGTCATGCTGTAACCGGCGAGAAAGGCGCAACCAAGGCTGAAGATGAAGAGAAGAAGGAAGACGATGCCTGGAGGGTGCATGTTGAATGCATTCTGGCGGACCGCCATGGTATCGGCCATGTTGTTGATGGCCGGCAGGAGGAGTCTGCTGGCATCTGGCGTAGTTGCCGCGGCGACTGCTTCGCTCCATATCTCACGCTGTAGCCGTTGGCTCTCCGGTGAGGTTTCTTTGACGACGGTGTCATAGAGATAGAGACGTGAGGTGGTGTATTCGCGAAAGAGCTGACGAAGTCTTGGCTGCGACTGCGCGGGCAGAAGGTCGAGACGCAGATAGGCGACTCGGATGGCATTGGATTCCTGAACGACCAGTTGTCGGTGCGCGTCATAACGGGCCACCGCTCCGGAGAAAGTGAAGGCCAGCAGAAGACCGAACAGCGCGAAGACCGCGCCTTCGATGGCATTGCTTTCAAACGTGCAATTCTGCCGGCTACGGACGCGGCGGCCAAGCTCAATAAGCAGGAGCATGGCAGGGAAGAGTAGGAGAGCGAGAAGAGGTGGGAAGATCATTGGGCTGCAGATGACGATAGCAAATTGGCAGGACTCCGGGTAACAAAATCCATCTTGCATTCAGCCCCGCCTCACGCGCGATGAAAAGCGACGAAAAGCAGGGGAACTGGATGCCTGACAGTCTTCGACGGCACTCGCTGGAACTATGGCCGGTCCATGTGTTCGAGGATTGGGGCGAGTAGGTAGGCTACGAAGAAGCCTCCGCTCCAAATCACGGCCGATGCCCAGAGCAGAATCTTGCTCATACGGCTTGCCGCTCCGCAGGCGGTAGGGTCGTCTGCAGCACAGGCACTTTCTCGCTGAAGAGCTGGGGCTATCCAATAGGTCACGGCGAAGCTGGTTGCAATGAGCACACCGGAGATACTGAATGTCCAAATCTTATGACGCGACAGGTTGACTAGCCAGGGCGCTACTGATAAAAGCGAAGCCACAGTCGCCCCCATCCCCAGGAGGACCAACACCGAAGGCAAGGCGCAGCAGAGCAGGGTACTGAACGAACTGAAGAGCGAGAAGTAGTTCAGCAGCGTGGCACGGCGGCTGCGCTGCACGGAGCCGTTTGATGATGTAACGGCTGTCATTGTGCCTCCGTAATGCTCTTGTAGCGCAGGAGATCCGGCAGCTTGCCTTTCGCCGCCGCGGGCAGAAGGCCGTTCACTTCCACAAGTTTTCCGATCAATGCCGTGAGATCGGGCTGCTGAGCGGAGGGCGTCAGAGCGTAGTGATCGCTGGTCCCAACGACTTCAAGGACGGGAGCGGTCGCCGTGCCGGCGAGCTTGCCCCGCACAATTACGGTCGCGTCTTTATGGGTGAAACCGTTCTTCTCGACAGCTTCTTCGAATTGATGCATCCCCGCAGTATTTCCGGGAACGAGAGAGATCGTTACAAGACCGGTGTTGAGGTCTACATTGACCATGTCCACGCCTTTGATGCCCTTCATCGACACGTGAATGGCGTGGGCGCATGGGGCGCAGTCCATGCCGAAGACGGTCATATTGACATGCCTGTATTCGGCGTTGGCGACGGAGCTAAGAAGAGCAAGGAGCGCAAGTGCGAGAGCTTTTTTCATGGCAAGTTCCTTTCAGTATGCGTGCGAGGAGTATTTGAGATAGCTGAAGTTGATGGCAAAGCGGATACTCTCGCGGCGATAGCTCGACGCAGAGACATCTCGATAAAGCGGGGCCTGAATGCCGCCTTCGATGGCAACATCTTTGAGTATGGCGAGTATTGAGGGGCCGAGCCACAGGCTTGTGGTTTCGCTATCAGGTAACAGGACTCCGTTGCTCCGCACCCTGCCAGTGTGCTCGCCAGTTAATTCGGCAAAGCCACGATAGTCCCAATGGTTGACGTCTCGGCGCAGGCCGGGCGGCCGGTAGCCATAGATTGCGCTCCATGACAAGGTGTCGGGACGGCGGTCGGTGTCAGCTTCGACGAATCGGGTATAGCCGCCGCCGAACCAGAGATATTGGCTGCGCGATGCCAGTCCGGAAGCAAGTGTTGCGGCGACTCCCGGCGCGCGATGCAGGCTAGCAAGGATGCCGCTGTCCTGTTGCGGCCCGGGAACAACCAGCCCGAGGGATGCAGTGGACTCTATCCGCCGCCCAACCGAGGTGACGGAGTGCTGGAACCGCCAGGCCACGGAGCTTGACCACTCGCCACCCCCGCCATGCGGGTTTCGGGTAGAGAAGCCTTGCCAAAGGTGAAGGGAGCAACCACGGTAACAGTAATGTGCGGAGTAATGCCGTAGCCAATTTGTGAGCTTTCGGTCAGCGCGGTGCCCTGCGAACCATGGCGTCCAATGAGACCGGTATCGAAGCTGAATTCGCCTTGGGAATTTACAGGCGTGGCGTAGCCGAAGACAGGCCCATGGCCAGCGGCGAGCGCCGGGCTGGCTAGTGCTGACGCACAGGCCAATGCCAGAATAATTTTCATAAGATGCCTTTCCTAAGTCTCTCCGACGGAGAAGTTAAGAGACCAAAATCCCCGCACACGCAAGGGTGCGTCTGCTGTCAAGAAAGGAAAAGGCGATCAGATTCGGAGAACGGTGGTTTGGGCGATGAGCAGGCCCGGTGGAAAGCGCTGCGTCAGAAATGCCTGCCGCATTGGGTCGTCCAATGTTACAGGTTGTATGAAGCAGTCGATCTTTGTAAGGACGCTCCAATGAAATGCCAATGTTACCGACTCGGTGGCGATCTGGGGCGAGTCATTGCGGACAACGGTCTGACAGCAGCCTTGTTTCGCCATCTCGCCACACTGACCGTGCATGGAGCGGCAACAGGCGCTCTCAGAGTGAGTCATCGCAAGGTTCGTCACGCATGCCATTACCGGTGCGGCTGAGGCCAGCAGAATCAATATCGCGACGATGCTGAGGAGACGGCGCATGACTAGCTCGATTATAGAGTTTTGGGGACTCAAACAAGAAGGTCAAGGGAGCTTCTTTGCTTCTGCCTCGGGATCCCAGTGGTCTTTGCCCCTTAGAAATTTTGCAGGTAGAAATTGCCTGGCCTGAGCTGCCGTGAGTTGATGGGACCAGGGAACTCGCGCAGAGGGATTCGCTCCAGGGCCAGTGCTGTTGGACTCAGCGTAATAGGCGGTCTGTTCGTTCGAGGCTTTGCCCCAGTTGTTCCAGCCTGCAGGGCGAACGTCGCTGGGCAGTTCGGTGTTGATATAGACGACGCGGGAGAATGGACGCCATGGACGGCCCAGCCCAATGCCGCCTTCGGCCGAAGGATCTAACCCGCTGGTTACTTTGCTATTGAGAATGACATAGCCAGTGGTCTGGTCGGCGGAGGTGCGGGATTGCGCGGTGAGGAACCCGGGGCGGTTGGAATGCAGTTCAACGTGATCGAAAACGGCCGTCGCGTTGCCGAAGATGAAATCAACCCCGCCTTCGATATAAGAGTCCACGTAGTATTGCCGCCCGTAATCGGCGAAGAGCGTGTCCTGATGGCCGAGGAAGCGGCAGTGCTTGAAGATAGAGCGGTCGCTGCGGTCAGCGACAGCAACTGCCTGACCAGTATTGCCTGCAGTGTTCTCGAACGTGATGTTATCGGCTTCAAATCCGGAGCCGTTGATCTCTACCGTCTCGGTGAAAAAGGTGCCACCCGCCTGCTTTGCGTTGAGCGAGTTGGTAATGACGACATCTTCCGGAGATTTGCCCATCCCGATGAACGTAATGTTTGGATGATTCTGGGTGATGATGACTCGTTCGTGATAGACGCCGGGAGCGATATGGATGAAAACGCGACCGGGGGTGCCGTCCGGGTTCGGTGTAGCAAAAGGATGATGGTCGAGCGCCATCTGGATGGTGGGAAAATCGGCTGCGCTATTGATATTGCCTTTGCTTGTCGGCGAGACGGTGACGTTGACATCAGCTGCATGGGCTCCGACCGAGAGGGTGAGCAAAAGTGGTAGGACAAGTCGCATGATGAAATAAGCGTAGTTGATGGAGTCAATTGATGGCAATTCCTCTGGATTTGCTTTCACATAGATGTGAGTTTTGGCATATGGCCCTGCGATGTTAGGATGAAGGTGTGCCGGGTCCTACGCGACGTAATCCCGCCAACCCCGCCAGGTCCGGAAGGAAGCAACGGTAACGGGCTAGTATGGGCGCAGTAGGTCGCCCGGTACACTTTCTCTTTCCCCTTGACAATTTGCAAGATCTTAGGCAGTGGAGCGCAGACAAATTGCGTCTATGGTAATCAATGTGTAGATAAGGCTGCGCCGGCAGGAAATCCAGCCCGGAGAGTGGCTTTCCGCATAGTTTTGTATTCTGATTGAGTTGTTCTGACGAGGTGATGGGTTTGAGTTTGACTGTGAAGCCGCAGGCGCATGTAAGAGCGAAGATCAGTTCGGTGGGGGCTTACGTTCCGCCCCGTTTGTTAACCAACGCCGATCTCGAAAAGATGGTGGAAACAAACGATCAGTGGATTGTGGAACGGACTGGAATTCATGAGCGGCATCTTGTCGACAAAGGAGTGGCGACCAGCGATCTCGCTGTGGAGGCGGCGAAACGCTGCCTGGCTGCACGGGGAATCGAGGCCAGTGAACTTGAGGCAATCCTTGTAGCGACGGTAACTCCGGATATGTTTTTTCCGGCAACAGCTTGCCTTGTGCAGGACAAGTTGGGCGCAAAGGGCGCGTGGGGGTTCGACCTTTCCGCAGCGTGCTCCGGTTTTCCTTATGCGCTGCAGGTCGGAGCAAAGCTGGTCGAAAGCGGCGTACATAAAAAGGTGATGGTGATTGGAGCCGATGTGATGAGCTCCATTCTGGACTACACCGACCGCTCAACCTGCATTCTGTTTGGCGATGGAGCCGGCGCTGTATTACTTGAACCAGCGGAGGAAGGCGAAATCGGCCTGGTCGATTTTGTGCACGAGATCGATGGATCGGGTGCATCCTCCCTCTATATGCCCGGTGGCGGCAGCCTGAACCCTTCGACGGCAGAGACGGTTGCAAACAAGATGCACTTCGTTCATCAAGCGGGTGGCGCGGTTTTCAAGGTGGCCGTGCGTAAGATGTCGGAGTTGAGCGAGACGCTGCTGCAACGGAACGGCCTCTCTGCTGCTGATATTGATTGCTTTATTCCTCACCAGGCAAACCAGCGCATCATTCTTGCTACCGCAGAGCGCTTAGGTATGCCGGAAGAGCGGGTCATCATCAATATCGGAGAGTATGGCAATACCACGGCGGGAACCATTCCGCTGGCAATGTGCACTGCATTGGAACAGGGGAGGTTGAAAAAAGGAGACACCGTGTTGCTGGCCTCGTTTGGCGGTGGATATACGGTGGGAACGACCCTCTTACGGTGGGAGATGTAAGGGCGCTCTATTAGATCGCGCTGTTTGGGTGATCGGCAAGCTTTGCAGAGCGCGATCCGATCGTTTTGGAGGTCTTGTATATCTTCCAGAATGCGATGGCGCAACTAATGAGAATGGCCGTCCAGATGACGATCAGGATGGTGGTGGCCCATTTGGCGGTGAACCGATTCCATAAGTGGATAACGTAGCTGCCATAGCGGATCCCCAGCCACGCTGCGAATGCGTGGCGTGCGCCACGGCTCACAGTAAATGCGATAAGGAACTTCTTTTTGGACATCTTGAGCGCCCCTGCGGCAAGGACGAATGGCGAAAGCGGCATTGGGGGCGGTAAAACAGCGGGAAGCGCAACCGAGAGAATAGCGTGATGATTCATCCAATTACACACCCGCTTAAAGATGCGTGCAGGGACGTGTTTCTCGAGGAACTGCATGCCGCCTGCATGGCCAACCTGATAGCTCAGATATCCCCCGACCGCAGAACCCGCGGTCGCGGCGAGCACGAGAAGTATCCAGTTGGTCTTCTGCGCAGCGAACAGCACAATCATGATGTCGGTAACACCTGGAACAGGAAGCGGAACGAAGGATGAATCGACGATAGAGATTAAAAAAATGCCGAACAGCCCGAAGCTGAAAAGAAAATGAAGAAATTTGCTGGAATGGCCACGAGAAGACGCGAATAGAAGAGCCGGAAGAGCAGGAAAAGCGGCGGAACGCTTCGGTTCTGTTGCTGCTGAGCTGACAACTCCGATGCCGACAGGCAGCTTCATGGTAGGTATGACGCTAACAGAAGCCCGGAAGTTCCGGACACATTTTTTTTGCCCGGTTTATAGAAAACGAAGATTGCTGAGTGCGGGGAGAGCGTCAATCTCGGCAGCATACTGACGGAAGATCTCAATGGTGCGAATGCAGTCGGGATCAAGCGTGTAGTGGATATTCTGCGTGAGATAGTGGCGTATTGTTTCGGATGGAATCGCAATACGTGGCGCCCATTGCCGCACGAGTTCGTCGGTATGAAGGAGGCCGTGGTCTCGAGAGGTGGTGAGGTCCTCCGTAAGCTGGGCTGAGGTGATGTGGCTAAGATTCAAAGCCTCAGGCCGCACAGCCCACACCGCAGCCACCCAGGGAAGTCTTGTGCGGGTGTGCCATTCATGCGCAAGATCAAACCAGAGACAGGGGCCAGCAGCCTTCTCGATCTGCTCGCGGGATTCAAGCGCCAACAATGCGGGGTCGCCTATAAGAAGTGCAGCATCGGCTTGTTGAAGCATGGCGACCGGGTCCGCGGGATATTGGAGGAACGTGGGCTGTGTGCCCAGGAATTTGCGAAAGAGAATCTCGGTATAGGCGAGAGAACTACGGGATGCGGTATCAGCCGCAATGGTGCGGACAGTTTCGAGGGTGTGAATTTCTTTAACGATCAGTTGAATGGAGCGGACGCGATCGAGCGAACCAATCGTGCAGCCGGGAATGATCGCAAGGTCGGGCGTGAGGGATGCAACGGGTATAAGGCCAAGATCGGCGCGGCCGGCAAGAAGTTCATCGGCGCAGAGCGAAGGCTGGGTGTAATGAAGGCTATAGCGCTGAGCCAGTGCCGCATCTAAGGGCGGGTGCTCGAAATCCCACATCAGAGGCGCAGGATTGAGGAAGTTGATGGCAGCTACACGCACGGGATGAGGTGATTTGGGCAACAACTATTAGTCTACTTAATAGATGTGGAAAGGGGGCGGCCGATGCAGCGCGCCATCATTGGATTTTATCAGGATGAAGAGGGCCATTGGGCGGCGAAACTGGAGTGCGGACATGGCCAGCATGTTCGCCATGATCCTCCCTGGATGGTGCGGGAATGGGTATTGCGTGAGGAGACCAGGGCAGAGCGGATCGGCCGATTGCTGGACTGCAAGAAGTGCGACGAAGAGATGAACAACATCCAGACGGATGGCTCCGTTTAATCAAAAAAGATGAATCTCGAATCGAAGACGAAGGGCTGCGACGGATCGTGTGTAATCTTAAAAAAATCAGAATGCCTCGGATTGAAGACATAGTTCGATTCCATTCTGTTGACGGCTATGCTGGGCACACGGAGCACGGCAGAACGGCCTTCCTTCATCCACTGATCTCCAAAGGTTCGTGATTCTGGCATGTCCATCCACGGCACCGTTTCTATAAATAGATCGTCTGGAATGAAGATGCGCGTAATCACTCTCGGAGGGAGTTTCCTTCCTCCGGCATGAATAAGCGTCTCCAGTACAGCAAGGCTCGCATGTTCAGCAGCGTAGATGACACGCGTTCCGGCGGAATGCCAGCGGCCCTCACGCAAGGCAGCCCCGGCCGTATCGAATACGTTATGCAAAGTACCATGCATCCGAAAGACAAACACTAGACGGGAAATCCATAGTCGAGCGCTGCCAGCAAACTTTCGACCGCGCGTCCGCCGGCCTCCGTTTTCAGGAGAGTCACCGGTGTCTCCCCTTGCAACTCAGGGTGTGGAGTATTGAGCCATGCTGTTGCATCGGCTTCGTTGCCCCAGATGCGCCCGGCTATGGACAGAATATGATCGACTCTCGCAGTGGTCTGGCTGGCCTGAGGGCCGAGCCGTTTTCCAGCTCTCTTCCAACTTGAATCGGGAATGAGTTTTGCGCGCAGTTTTCCAGCAGGCAAAGAAGAGTTGCAGGCGACACGCTTAAACAGAAGAGATGCGTCCGCTTTGGGAACTCCTTCTTCTGCCTGAACATAGGCATACATGGAATCTTTTACTGAAAGGGCAAAAGGCTTCTGGGCAGACGCAGCACGATCGCCTTTCAACCTGCGGTTGAGCGTTCCTCGCTCAATGTATGCACGGGTCATGGCGCGCCTCCTATTGGGTTCATTATATACCCTTATTGCGGTTCACATTAGACTCTTCAAGTACTCTTGCAGATTGTGGACACCGCAATCCGACTATGATGTGGTGTCAGGAGAAGGCATGAATCTGGTTCAGCAGAGTGAAATGACAGGTGCGGTACGGGAGAGAGCGAGAACAGCATGGATGGCATTAACGCTAGCGCCCGGAATGGGGCCAATCCGAATCGCTAAAGCCGTGAGGACGCTCGGATCGGCGGAGCGGCTCTTTGATGCCTCCCTGACCGAACTGGAGGCGACCGGGATGCCCGCGGCAGCGGCGCAGTTCATCTTCGATGGCAAAGCACGGGATGTAGCCGAGGATGAGATACATCGGGTCACAGAGGCGGGGGGAAGCATTCTGACCCAGGACGATGAGGCCTATCCGGAGCGGCTGCGAGAGATTTACGATCCGCCCGCGGTGCTTTGGATTCGTGGAAATGCCGAGTTGCTGGCGTGGCCGGGAATTGCCGTTGTAGGAACGCGGCATCCTTCACCCTACGGCACCGGGATGGCCGAGATGTTGTCGCGCGACCTGGCCTTTCGGAAGTTGGCAATTCTGAGCGGAATGGCCCGCGGAGTTGATACCGCGGCCCATAAGGGAGCCATTGAGGCAGGCGGAAAGACGATTGCGGTCTGGGGGACCGGAATCGACGTGGTCTATCCCAAAGAAAATAAGAAGTTGGCCGAGAACATTATCGCCAGCGGTGGGACGATTGTAAGCGAGTACCCGTTGGGAACCTTCCCGGCTCCGCAGAATTTCCCGATTCGGAACCGAATTTTGAGCGGCATGAGCGTGGGCGTGCTGGTGATCGAAGCCGCCGAGTACAGCGGAACCCGTATCACTGCCCGCTGCGCGATGGAGCAGAATCGCGACGTGTTTGCGGTGCCCGGGAACGTGACCAACAAAAACGCCTGGGGGCCGAACACATTGATAAAGCAAGGGGCTAAGCTCACGGCGACCTGGGAAGACGTCTGGGAAGACCTGCCTTCAGCGATCCGCGCGCAACTGGAGGATGAGATGAGGGCAGGAGGGCCGGATGAATCGAAAGCTGCGGAGAGTGCATCTCTATTTAGCAACAAGCCTCTGCCGGAGCATGAGCAGATGGTTCTGGATCGGCTGCGGCATGATGAGGCAGTACAGTTGGATGAGCTGATTGAATGGCTGGAGGCGGAGTTGGGGTCTGCCGAGATTTTTACGGCGCTGTTCGAACTGGAGCTTGCAGGCCGGGTGAAACAGTTGCCGGGCAAGAATTATGTGCGGTCGTTCTAGCCGGCAGCTGTGGAAATATAGAGGCCTGAACGACATATAGCGTGCCGAAGATGCAGACGGAATAAAAGATGAACAGTCTATCGGTATAGATTTTTGCAGATTTTGAGCTTCGCGAAACCTCCCGGGTTCGCTTATTTCCGGCAACTCGTGTTAGGTTCGCATTGGAATACTGCTCAACGGAACATTCTATTAAGGTTATGCGTTTTGGTGGATGAAGGGAACGAATGGCTAAATCACTTGTGATCGTGGAGTCGCCGGCGAAGGCGAAGACGATCAATAAATATCTCGGCAGCGATTATGTGGTGGAGGCCTCGATTGGGCACATCATGGACCTGCCGAAGAACGACATCGGCGTGGAACTGAAGAAGCGGACGTTCGAGCCGACGCTGATCGTGTCGCCGGGTAAGGAAAAGATTGTGGACCGGTTGAAGAAGCTGGCGTCGAAGGCGGACATGGTCTACTTGGCTCCCGACCCCGACCGCGAGGGTGAGGCGATTGCCGCCCACCTGTCGATGCAGCTTGAGCCGGTGATGAAGGACAAATCAAAGATTCGGCGGGTGACCTTCAATGAGATCACGCAAAAGGCAGTGAAGGCTGCGTTTGCCCACGCGCGCGATGTTGACGAGAATCTTGTGGATGCGCAGCAGACGCGGCGCGTACTCGACCGATTGGTGGGCTATCAGGTCTCTCCCTTGCTGTGGGATAAGGTGCGCCGCGGATTAAGTGCAGGACGCGTGCAGACAGTCGCGCTGCGGCTGATTGTCGAGCGAGAACTGGAGATTAATAACTTCAAGCCGGTTGAGTACTGGACAATTAATGCCGCCCTGAAGCCGAACCCTGACGGGCAGGAGTTTGTCGCCCGGTTTGTCGGGATCGATGGCGTTGCGGCACGAGTTGCCAACGGCAAGGACGAGAGCGGGAAGGAGCTTTTCATCGCCAACTCGCTGCCCGACAAGCAGCGAATCGACGATGTGGTTGCCCAGCTTGAGAAAGCCACCTGGTCGGTGCGTTCTGTCGAACGCAAGGAGCGCAAACGGAATCCGACGGCTCCGTTTACGACCAGCAAGCTGCAGCAGGATGCATCGAACCGCCTGGGCTTCAATGTCCGGCGAACAATGGGCGTGGCCCAGCGCCTTTATGAAGGCGTCGAGATAGGCAAGGAAGGCACCATCGGCCTGATTACCTACATGCGTACCGATTCGACCCGCGTTGCGCCGGAGGCGATCACCGACGCCCGCGATTACGTCCAGAAGAATCTTGGCGCGCAGTATCTGCCGGCAAAACCGAATGACTACAAAAGCAAGAAGGATGCCCAGGATGCGCACGAAGCGATTCGGCCGACCAATGTTGCATTTACGCCTGACTCGATTCGCACCAGCCTCAGCGAGGAGCAGTACAAGCTCTATAAGTTGATCTGGCAGCGCTTTGTCGCTTCGCAGATGGTTCCGGCGGTATTCGACCAGACAACCGTTGATATTGCGGCGAAGGCGGATAGGACCTACGACTTCCGCGTGTCCGGATCTGTGATGAAGTTTGACGGATTTCTCAAAGTCTACGAACAGATCGCGGAGAAGAAGGACGAGGACGACGAGGCCCTCAATAATAAGCTGCCCGCATTGAACGATGGACAGGCACTGACAAAACAGAAGATCGAGTCGGAGCAGAAGTTTACCGAGCCGCCGCCGCGCTACAACGAAGCTTCGCTGGTGAGGGTACTGGAAGAGCGCGGCATTGGACGTCCCTCTACTTATGCGTCGATCATTAACACCATTCAGGACCGCGATTACGTGAAGAAAATCGGTGCGAAATTCGTGCCGACTGAGATTGGCACGGTTGTTACCGGCCTGCTGGTCAAGAACTTCCCGTACATCTTCGACACCCAATACACCGCCACCCTCGAAGGCGAACTGGATGCGGTAGAAGAAGGCGCTGAGCGATGGACCGATCTGTTGACTGGCTTCTACGATCACTTCGAGAAGGAGTTGAAGGTTGCCAGCACGCACATGGAAGATGTGAAGCGGATGGAGCGTGCGACCGACGAAGTCTGCGACAAGTGCGGCAGCCCTCTGATTCTGAAGTGGGGTAAATTCGGAAGCTTCTACTCGTGCAGCAACTTCACCAAAGTAAAGCCGATGACGGTAGCGATGGGTCCGTGGAAGAAGGACTCGAAGGCGGTTACGAAAAAGGTGACGGCTGCATTCGGCTTTCCCATGCTGGTGAAGGCGACTACCGATGACGTGATCGAATACTCAAAAGAAGTTGACGACACGAAAGAGTTGGCAGTGGCGATCAACGCTGCGGCCGAGCAGGGCAAGAAAATTACTGTCGAACCTGTGAGCTGCGATTTCACCAAGGAGAACTTTGCAGCCAAGCCTGACCTCAGCGCTCCCGGCGCTGACGATGTTCCCGAAGAGGAGTTCTGCGACAACTGCGGGCGCGTCATGGTGCTGCGGAATGGACCCTGGGGCCCATTTATGGCCTGCCCCGGATATAACGAAGATCCACCCTGCAAGACGATTCGCAAGCTTACTCAGAAGGTGCAGCAGAAACCTCCAGTGCAACTTGAGGAGATGTGTCCCAAGTGTGGCAAGCCGCTGCTCCTGCGCAACGGCCAGTATGGCGAATTTATCAGTTGCAGCGGATATCCGAAGTGCAAGTACATCAAGCAGGAACTGCTCGACGTACCCTGTCCGAAGTGCGGCAGCGAGATTGCAGTACGTAAGACCAAGCGCGGTGATACGTTCTATGGCTGCGTCAAGTATCCGAAGTGCGACTTCGCTTCGAACCTGAAGCTGGTAAACCAGCGCTGCCCCAAAGGCGACAGTCCATATCTCCTCGAAGTAGTAAACGACAAGGGAACCTATCTAGTTTGCCCGAACAATCGTGAGGCGCTGCCGAAGAAGCGAAAAAAGAAGGGTGCTGCAGAGGAGGAGTCAACAACTCCGGAGTGCAGCTACGAGAAGAAGATTGCGGGACCTGCTCCGGCTACGATAATCGAGAGGCCGGACCCGGAGAACACCCGGCCAGTTGTCGAAAGTGTTGCATAACTAAATCAAGGAGAACGGATGGCAACGGCAGCGGATGCGGAACTGGTATTGCGGCTTTATGAGCTTCGACGGGAAGAAACATTGCGGAAGGCGCGTCGGTTTATGGTCTTCGATTTTCAGCCAAAAACGCTCGAAGAGCTACGGGCAGTATCTCGGGATGTGACCTCGGAAAACAATTCCGCATGGCGCCAGGTACTCAGCTATTGGGAGATGGCTGCCTCGCTCGTGCTTCGCGGCACGGTAGATCCGGACCTGTTTCTGGATACGAATGGGGAAGGAATTCTGCTATACGCAAAATTCCACCATTTCCACGCAGAGACGGAGAAGCAGTCAGGCAATCCCTTTATGAAGCATACTGCCGAACTAATTCAGAAATATCCTGCTGCAAAGTCGCGATACGAAAACTTCCTGAAGATGTTTGCTCCTGCGCCAGCCTAGAACGGGAGCCGCCGCAACTGCAGGGCGGGGGCGGCTTTCCTTAAGGCATTGCTTCTGTTACAAATAGGGTTGAACTCCGGGTTCCAGAACTCTGCCGTGCCGCTTAGCGGTTTCGGCTAAATCATTGAAAAGATTAGGTAGCGAACTATGGCGAAGGCAGTATGGAATGGCCAGACGCTGGCCGAAAGCGAGACTTTTGAGACAGTAGAAGGAAACATCTACTTTCCGGAAGAATCGGTCAAGCGCGAGTTTCTGAAGACAAGTTCGACGACATCAAGCTGCCCCTGGAAGGGACAGGCGCGGTATTTCACAATCATTGTGGACGGGCAGGAGAATCAGGATGCTGCCTGGTATTACCCCGATCCAAAGCCAGCGGCCCGCAATGTAAAGCACCATATCGCGTTCTGGCGGGGCGTAGAAGTTACCAAGTAAAGCTGATCGGATAGATGATCAACGGGAAGGGCCATCGCCCTTCCCGTTTTGATGTTAATAGGCTTGCACCTGGTCTATCGGGAGCCGCACCTGAAAGCAGGTGGCGCCGGGTTCTGACTCGACTGTCAAAAAGCCGGAGTGGCGGCTGACGATACGCTGCGCAGTGTCGAGGCCAAGCCCGAGTCCATGCCCTGGAGCCTTGGTAGTGAAAAAGGGCTCAAAGATTCGAGACTTAATGGCGGAGGGGACACCCGCACCATTGTCCCAAACCTCGATCGAAGCCATGCTGCCGGTTAGACAGGTACGAAGGCGAAGGACGCAAGGAGGCCCGCTGGCCTTCATGGCCTCGATCGCATTCTCGATCAGCGCCGTCCACACCTGGCTCAGTTCGCTGCCATAGGCGCTGATGGGCGGCAGGGCTGGGTCGAAGTCCCGTTCTACTGTGATGCCTTGTAGGCGGGAGGCGAACATGGCCAGAGTCGCTTCAAGCGACTGTGCGAGATCGATGTCCTGGATCGGCGCCTGGTCCATGTAGGAGTAATCTTTGATGGCGCTGATGAGATCGAAGATACGAACGGTCGAATCCACGATCGCCTCGGTCATTCGCTCCACCCGCAGTGAGGTAGCAAACGTACTGATCGCGATTGGGAGCAGCTCCGGTGAAGCATCGCGTGCAAGATCGTCCAGATGTTCGATGGTCAGTGGAGTCTCCGAAAGTGAGGGCGCAATGTCCCACGGATCAGCCACTCCATGTGCAGTCAGCCAGGCGTTGAGCCGCACTTCCCGGTCGGCTGCGGCAAGCGGGTTCGGTGAGGCATGGGCGATGACAGAATAGTCCGCCATGCTGGCTCGGGTACGTGTGACCCAGTTCTTGTAGATGGCGGACTGTTCCGCGGCGAGACAAAGCGCACCCAGTCGGTACTTCTGGTCCCCGTAACGGCGCAGTTCGCCGAAAAGACTGGCGGCGGAGCGTTGCGCTGCCGAAGCAGGATTGTTGAGTTCGTGCGAAAGATTGCCCGCAAGTTTGCCCAGCGCCGCAAGCTTTTCCGCCTGCTGTTCCATGCGCGTTACCTCGCGTACGCGATCGAGCAGCACAGAGACGCAGCGCTGAGTCATCGATGGGATCGCTGCCAACATGGCAGGGAAGAGCGACTCGTGGATGTCGAGAACCCAGGTCGGGCCGATCGTATAGCCGTCTCCCCCGTAAGACTTCATACGAGAAAAGGGCAGTTTGCCGGTCATCTGGCCTGCCCGGCCAATGAAGAGCGCCATGGGCCCGGAATGACGGCGGCGGACGTGTATCTCTCCGCGAAGAATAAAGACCAGATGAGAGGCAGGCTCGGCTTCGCGGAAGACGAGTGCGTCTGTGTCGCTGATGCGTTCCGTTCCATGGCTGGCCAGCCAGCCATACTCGCTCTCGCTCAAGCCATCGAGAGGCGGGATAGTGCGCAATGCGGCGACGATCTCAGGCAGTGGCGTGGGCGCCACGGGTGAGACTGGAATTTGGTATGGCTCGGCTTCTAAAGACGTAGTATCCATATATTCCGCTTCCACTCCATATCTGATGGTAGACGATGTGGAGATATACGTTAGTTTGCGCGCGAAGGTTCTCTGCCTGAACCTAAGGTATCAAAGGGAATTGGTGTTACCAGTTTATCTCTTGCCCAATCGAGCGGGTATGTTGCCAAGAGCAAGAACCCCGTTCGGATTGCGGTCGGTTCTTTACCGGGTTTTTATTCGCGCGGCCCTACCGTCACCACAAAATAAGTTGCAGGCGTGTCGCCCACATTTTTGATGTAATGCTTGTCTCCGGCTACGCAGATACCGACATCGCCGGCAGCCATCTTCCTGGTCACGCCATTTGTCATCAACTCTACTGTGCCCTCCCGCACGAGCCATAGCTCATTGTGTAGATGGGTTCCAATCGGCTCATGTGGAGCGCCGACGGCTTGCGTCGTCTCATGCATCTCAACGCGAACATCCCCCGCCTTCAGCATTCCGGTGACGTAATGGCAGGAGACGCGTTCTTTCACGCTTCCCGATTTCGGCGGCCCGGGAGGAAAGACACCCGATTCGAGAAAAGGCAGATTGCTCTGTGCCTCGGCAATCTCCGGCAGAGCGGAAGAGCAGGCCAGCAGGACTGGTAACAGCGTTGCAAACTCACGACGATCCATAAGCTCTCCGAATTAAACAATACGCCCCGGCCTAATTGCCGGGGCGTATCGTTTTTTAATTTGTATCCGTTCTAAACCGCGGTTAATGCGAGGCCAGCCATTTTCTCCTCACCATCTGCCGCGATCGGACGATAGAACAGCGAGTTATTTTCCATGTAGACCTCAAGGAATGCCGGCCGCTGCGTAATGCCGCCGCCGATCAGCGCCTCAGAGAGAGGATCTTCGACGAAACGCTGCAATGCACGGCGCAGTGGACGAGCACCATAGGTGCGATCAGACACCGTCTTGGCCAGGATCCAGCGCTTTGCCTCATCGGTCACCGAGATCGTAATCGCTTTGTGCACAAGATTCGCGTTGAGCTGCTGTACCAACAGTTCGAGAATCTGCATCAGGTCCGAATCCGACAGCGAAGTGAAGATGATGATCTCGTCCAGGCGGTTCAGGAACTCCGGATTAAAGGTGCGCTTGACCTCGCCCTTTACCAGCTCTTCCATCTTGTCCAGCACCATATCTTCCTTCTCGCTCTGGAAGCCAAGCCCCTGCCGCTTCTGCAGGTGCTTCGCCCCAATGTTCGAAGTCATGATGATGATGGTGTTCTTATAATCGACCGTATTGCCTAGGCCGTCGGTCAACTGTCCATCTTCAAAGACCTGCAGCAGCAGATTGAAGACATCCGGATGCGCCTTTTCGATCTCATCCAGCAGGACAACGCAGTACGGATTGCGCTTTACGCGTTCCGTAAGCTGGCCGCCCTCTTCGTAGCCGACGTATCCCGGAGGAGAACCGATCAGCTTGCTCACGGAGTGTTTCTCCATGAACTCTGACATATCGAACCGGATCAGCGACTTCTCCGAGCCGAACAGGAATTGCGCCAGCGTACGCGCCATCTCCGTTTTGCCGACGCCGGTAGGCCCGAGGAACAGGAAGCTTCCAATCGGACGCGCAGGATTCTTAAGGCCGGCGCGAGATCGCCGAATCGCCCGAGCCAACGCCGAAATCGCCTTGTCCTGCGAGATCACGCGCTTGTGCAACTCTTCTTCGACGCGCAGCAGGCGTTGCGTCTCTTCTTCCTTCAGCGAGGTAATCGGAACGCCGGTCCAGCGGCTGACGACATCCTCAATGTCCTCACGCGTCACAATGCCTGCGGAAGAATCATCGAGATGATATTTGTCGCGCAACGCCCGCAGATTTTCACGTTCTTTGCGTTCTTCATCCGAGTAGAAACGGGCCTTCTCGAACTCGTGGTTCGCGATCGCGTTTTCCATCCGGTGCACGATGAACTTGATCCGCTTCTGGACCTCGGTCAACTCCTCGGGCAGGGAAGTCTGGCGCAGCTTGACCCGCGCGCCCGCCTCGTCGATCAGGTCGATGGCCTTGTCCGGAAGGAAGCGATCCGGGATATAGCGGCTCGAATGCGAGACAGAGAAAGTGATCGCATCATCGGTATAGCTGACAGCATGGAACTTCTCATACTTGTCCTTGATGCCGATCATGATCTTGACAGCGTCTTCCTCATTTGGCGGAGGCACCTTTACGGCCTGGAAGCGGCGCTCCAACGACCTGTCCTTCTCGATCGACTTGCGGTACTCCGCCGGAGTGGTCGCGCCGATGCACTGGATTTCGCCTCGGCTCAGCGCCGGTTTCAAAATGTTTGCCGCATCGAGCGAGCCTTCTGCCGACCCCGCTCCTACCAGCGTATGAAGCTCGTCGATGAATACGATGGAGTTCTGGTTCTCCATCAATTCCTTCATGATGGTCTTGAGTCGTTCTTCAAATTGACCGCGGTACTTTGTGCCCGCGACAATCAGCGACAGATCGAGCGCAAGCACGCGCTTATCCGCCAGGAAGCTGGGCACCTCGCCATCGGCGATCTTCTGCGCCAATCCTTCCACAATCGCCGTTTTACCAACTCCCGGCTCGCCGATCAGTACAGGATTGTTTTTCGTTCGGCGGCACAGAATCTGAATGACCCTGTCCAGTTCGGCGTCGCGTCCGACCAGCGGATCGAGCTGCTGGTCCATGGCAGACTGCGTCAGGTCGCGGGAAAACTCCGCCAGCATGCTCTGCTCGCCGCGCTGACTCTTGCTTCCGCCCTGGGCAGCGGGTACCTTCTCCTGCGTCGTCCGCTGCAACTCTTCACGAATAGCAGGCAATCTCAGCCCGCGTTCGGTAAGAATCTCCGCCGCAAAGCACTTCTCCTCGCGCAGCAGCCCCAGCAGCAGATGTTCCGTCCCAATATGTTTGTGCGAAAGCCGCTCGGCCTCTTCCGCCGCATAGGCTAGCACCCGCTTGCATTCGTTCGACAGAGGCAGATCGACCGAGGTCGAAACCTTCTCCCGAATCGTCGTATGTCCCTCAATTTGCTTGCGTATGGATTCAACTGATGCGTGCGACCGCAGAAAGCGGTTCGTCAACGCCTTGTCCTCCCGCAGTAACCCCAGCAACAGGTGTTCTGTCTCAATGTAAGGTGAGCCGAACTGGCTGGCCTCATACCGAGCAAAGAAGATCACCCTCCGCGCCTTCTCCGTATAGCGTTCGAACATGTTCTCCCCTTCAA
>Ga0157370_10001568_pt1 | contig 28277 bp, 27 predicted proteins | sample C35metaG_FD_113463 | JGI IMG/M metagenome (GOLD analysis project Ga0157370, IMG submission 113463) | Corn rhizosphere microbial communities from Kellogg Biological Station, Michigan, USA - C3-5 metaG | ecosystem: Host-associated > Plants > Roots > Rhizosphere > Soil | place: USA: Michigan...
TTTACTAATGTCTTGTGGCCAGACTTTAAAGATCAAGATTTATATGAGGCTATTATTAGTTATCAAAAAAGAGAACGTAGATTTGGAAAAACCAGTGAACAAATTAAATAATTTTTTAGTGTTGCAAAAAAGAATACCACAAATAATCTGTACCCTTTTACTATTGGGTAGTTTTTCACAAATAAAAGCTCAAGATAGAGTTCCTTTTGATCAAGGAAAAAAATATATTCTGGCTAAAGTCTCTGTTGTTGGTAAAATAAGCTTCAATGAGCAAACCGTTGTTACTTTTTCGGGCTTGCAAAAAGGCCAGGAAATAACCGTTCCCGGCGAAGAAATCACCAGCGCAATTAAAAAATTAGGTAAACTTGGTCTTTTTGACGAGATTGCCTTCTATATTAATAAGGTAGAAAACGATAGTATATATCTAGACTTAGATATTGTCGAACTTCCTAAATTAAACGAAGTTAAGATAACCGGTGTCAAGAAAAGTAAGATCGAAGGTCTTATTAAGGACAACAATTTGACCAAAAATAAAATTGTCAACGAAAACTTAATTACTACGACAAAAAACTACATAGAAAACAAATACAAAAAAGACGGTTTTTACAACACAAAAGTTGTTATTACTACTACCCCTGATACCACAGCAGGAAATCAGGTAAACATGTTGGTAAGAATCGACAAAGGAGATAAAGTAAAAATCAGTAGTATTGATTTCACTGGAAACAAGCAGCTTACCGATACGAAGCTGAGAGCAGCCATGAAAGATACGAAACAAAAAAATCTGCTTCGTGTTTTTAAAGCCTCTAAATTCATCCCTGAAAAATACAAAACTGACTTAGAGAAAGTTATTGCTACTTATAAAGAAAAAGGATATCGTGATGCACGTATTATTTATGATTCTGTTACTTACAACAAGAAGAAAAATATGCTTGCCATTAAAATTGATGTCGAAGAAGGAAACAAATATTACTTTGGAAACATTAAATTCTTAGGAAACACAGTATATTCTGATCAGCAGTTAAACCGTTACTTAGGTATTAAAAAAGGAGAAGTTTATAATGGTGTAATGTTAGAAAAACGAATCGCAGACAACTCAAAACCTGACGGTGAAGACATCACAAACTTGTACCAAAACAATGGTTATTTATTCTCTAAAATTAATGCGGTAGAGGTAAAAACTGTAAATGATACTATCGACTTTGAAATTAGAATTACAGAAGGACCAATTGCATACTTCAACAAAATATATGTTACCGGGAATGACAAAACAAATGACCACGTAATTTACCGTGAGTTAAGAACTAAACCAGGAAACAAATACAGCAAAGAAGAATTAGTTAGAACAATTCGTGAAATTGGTCAATTAGGTTTCTTTGACCCTGAGGCTATCAAACCTGAATTTAGAAACGTTGACCCTGCTGCAGGAACAGTTGATATCGAATACCAATTAGTAGAAAAAGGATCTAGCCAGGTTGAACTTCAAGGAGGTTACGGCGGAGGAGGTTTCATTGGAACTTTAGGTTTATCTTTTAACAACTTCTCGGCAAGAAAATTATTTGATAAAGATGCCTACAAACCGCTTCCTATGGGAGATGGTCAAAAAGTAGCGCTTCGTTTACAAGGAAGTACTTACTTCCAGACTTACAGTTTATCGTTCTCTGAGCCTTGGTTTGGAGGGAAGAAACCAGTACAATTTAGCTCTTCAATATCATACAGTAAACAATATAATAACAATTATCTTACAAGAACTGTTGATAGAAGCCAAAGTTTTAATATTTTTACAGTACAAGTTGGTTTAGCAAAACGTCTTACTGTGCCTGATGATTATTTTGTATTATCACAATCGGTTAGTTACCAACACTATGATTTGAATAATTATTTTACAGGATTGTTTACCTTTGGTAACGGAGCGTCAAGAAACTTAGCATATACAATTGGACTTTCAAGAAGTAATAAAGGGGTAAATCCAATATTCCCAACTTATGGTTCTGAGTTCAGTATCTCTGCAAAAGTAACACCTCCTTATTCATTATTTAACGGAGTTAATTATGGTGATTTACAAAACCAAAAAGAATATAAAACACAATATACAGGTTCGACTATAGCAACAGGTATCGACGGACAGGCTATTAATCCTGGAGATTATACAAAAGCACAAACAGTTAATGGTCAAACAGGAACAGTAAGTGTAGGATCTGATTACAAGAGCGCTGATACAGATGTGGGGAAAGTCGATCAAAAGAAATACAACTGGTTAGAATACTATAAAGTGAAGTTTAAAGCAGACTGGTATACTAAGATTTATGGAAAACTAGTTCTTAGAACGTTAACAGAATTTGGTTTCTTAGGTGCTTATGACCAATCCAGAGGTGTTGTACCGTTTGAGCGTTTCTACTTAGGAGGAGACGGAATGGCGCAGTATTCTATGGATGGTAGAGAAACAATACAGTTAAGAGGTTATCCTAATAACTCGTTGACACCAATTATTGAAGACAAAACAAATCCTAGATACGGACAGCAGACTGGAGCCACGATTTATAACAAATTCTCGATGGAATTACGTTATCCAATCACATTAAAATCATCTGCTTCTATCTATGCCTTGACGTTCCTGGAAGCTGGATCATCATATGATGGATTTAAAAACTATAATCCGTTTGACTTGAATCGTTCTGCAGGAGCTGGTTTACGTGTATTCATGCCGGCATTTGGATTATTAGGTATTGATTTTGGTTATGGTTTCGATGCGCTTCCTGGATCTGTGACAAATAAAGCTAATGGTTGGGAAACACATTTCATTATTGGACAACAATTTTAGAAATAATACGTTTGGTTAAAAATCAGCAAATAAAGTTATGTTATGAGAAAACAATTTTTATTTATATTTTTAGCCTTGATTGTAGCTAATACAAGTCAGGCGCAAGGCAAGACAACTAGAATTGGTTACATTGATATGGAGTATATTCTGGAAAATGTTTCTGATTATAAAGAAGCAAAATCACAATTAGAGCTTAAAGCTCAAAAGTGGAAACAAGAAATTGAAGCCAAAAAATTAAATATAAATACCCTTAAGGAAAGCCTAAAAACAGAAAAGGCTTTACTTACCAAAGAATTAATTGAAGAAAGAGAAACAGAGATCAAGTTTCAGGAAAGTGAAATGCTTGACTATCAGCAAAAGCAATTTGGGGCTGATGGAAATTTAATGAGACAAAAATCTGCTTTGGCAAAGCCAATTCAGGATCAGGTTTTTACAGCGGTTCAAGATATTGCCGAAGCTAAAAATTATGATTTCATTTTTGATAAATCATCAGATTTAACGATGCTTTTCAGTAATAAAAGATTCGACATAAGCGATCAGGTGATCCGTATTTTGAATAGAACTGACAAAAGAGAACAGTTGACTAAAAAACAGCTGAAAGATCAGGAAGCTAAAGAAATGAAGGAAAATGCAATTGATGAAAATCCAGCAATGGCAGATCGTCAAAAAGTATTAGACGACAGAAAAGCAGCCAGAGAGAAACTGATCGAAGACAGAAGACTGGAACAAGAGGCTAAGAAGAAAGAATACGACGATAGAAGAAAAGCTATTCTGGCAGAAAGAGAAGCCAAAAAAAATGGCACGGTTTCTGAAACAGCAAAACCAGCAGAGGGCGCAAAAACAACCGAAGCTGCAAAACCAACTGGAACTGCTGAAACAGCAAAACCAGCTGGAGCAACTGAAACGGCAAAACCGGCAGGAACAACTGAAACAACAGAACCTGCAGTAAATAAAGCAGAAGAAAGACAAAAGCTTTACGAGCAGCGTAAAAAAGAATTAGAAGAAAGAAGAAAAAAAATACTCGAAGAACGAGAAGCGGCTAAAAAAGCAAAAGAAGCCGAAACACAAAAAACAAATACGACCAATAATTAATTAATTTTTTAAAAATGATGAAACAAATCAAAACTTTACTAATTGCTGCAATACTAATTTTAGGAGCAAGTAACACAATGAACGCACAGGCTAAAGTTGCCCATGTTGATGTTAGCGAGATTATGTCGAAGATGCCTGCTATGCTTGATGCTCAAAATCAGCTGCAAAAATTAAGTGGGACATATGATGCTGAATACAAAAAAATGGTTGACGAATACCAAACTAAAATCAAAAAGTACGAAGCTGAAGCTGCTACAGTAACAGAAGCTGTAAACGGAGATCGTTCTAAAGAAGTTCAAGACATGCAAAAAAGAATTGTTGACTATAGAGACAATGCACAAAAAGAACTACAACAAAAAGAAACTGATATCGTAAAACCATTAATGGAAAAAGTAAGAGCTTCTATCCAAAAAATTGGTAAAGCTAAAGGTTACCAATACGTTTTAGATGGTTCTACTCTTTTATTAGCTGATGGTCCAAACATTACTGCTGATGTTAAAAAAGATTTAGGATTCTAAGAAAACGAATTCATTTAAAAAACTGCTAAAATTTCGAGTAAATTTTAGCAGTTTTTTTTTTACATTTATTTAAAACTAAAAAATTATAATTTTATAAGATTTGACGTAAATTGAAATATATTTTTTCTTCAAAAAATACTAAATTTGCACTATGACAAACAATAATCCTATAGGCGTTTTCGACTCTGGAATTGGTGGAACTTCCATCTGGAGTGCCATTCATGATTTACTTCCAAACGAAAAAACAATTTATTTAGCTGACAGCAAAAATGCGCCTTATGGTCAAAAAACAAAAGAGGAGATTGTTGCATTGAGCAGAAAAAATGTTGATTTTTTACTCGAAAATAATTGCAAGTTAATTGTCGTTGCCTGCAACACGGCAACAACAAATGCCATTAGAGAACTTCGTAATGAATACGATGTTCCTTTTATTGGTATAGAGCCGGCAATAAAACCTGCCGCTACTAATTCTAAAACGCAGGTTATTGGAATCCTGGCTACAAAAGGTACCCTTAACAGCGAACTGTTTAATAAAACAGCAGAAATGTTTCAGCATACTACAATTATCGAACAAGTTGGCCATGGTCTGGTTCAATTAATTGAAGATGGAAATTTGTATTCTCCAGAAATGACGCAATTATTAGAATCATATTTGCAGCCCATGATCGACGCTAATATTGATTATCTGGTTTTAGGATGCAGTCATTACCCATACCTGATTCCGCAGATAAAAAAAATCCTTCCGGAACACATTCAAATCATAGATTCCGGAGAAGCAGTAGCAAGACAAACTCAAAATATCTTAAGAGAAAAAGTTGGTTTTTCAGATGTACAAAGCAGCGATCCGGTATTCTACGTCAATTCGAATCCGGCAGTTTTAAAATCGATTTTGGAGGATAAATATCCGGTAATCGAAAAAGATTTCTAAACCGTTATTCGAACTTTCGTTTCACAAACCAAATTCCATCTAAAGACAAATTGATTGATATTTTATGATAGTTTTCTTTAATTAAATTATTTGAAACCGTTCCTTTTTGTCCATACGAATACGAAATATTTAAGGCAGAAAAAGTGTTTTCAATTGGCAGGTTAATTCCAAGAGAAACCGAAGCATTGTTAACCCTTTTTCCGTTTATTTCGAGATAACCGGTATCAAGATTGGCACCCGCAAAATACCGTACCCTATCCCAGTACTTCCTGAAATTCTTTTTTGGGTTGAAATAAGAAAACCCCAAAGCAAATCGATCCTGATTCACAAAATCACCATACAATTCAGATTGTTTGGTATCGTTCCACAAACTCTTTTCGTAATCTAAAGTAACATTTAGAACGTTTTTGAAACGTTTACTAACCCCTACTCCAATTTCCAGAGGCATATAATAATCGTCTATATCGGATGGTTTATCTGATTCTATAACGGTTACAACCCCATCTTTTGTAGTTTCAACCGACTGTACTTTTGAGCTTTTAACTCGCGATGGAAGTTTGACAGTACCTCCAATAGTAAAAGTAGACTCAATTACATACTGACCTCCTACTGTTGCGCGAACGCCATTATAATCGTTTCTTTTATGAATTGTGGTTATGGAGTTTAAAATAGTAAAAGTTCTATCGTCGACCGTGTTTCCAAACAATAAAGCCGCCGAAACTCCTACTGTTAGTTTTTTACCAAATCGATAACCATAAGAAAAATCAAAATTGTTTAATCCGCCAGAACCTTCGGCTGTTAGGCTATATGTTTCCTGACTGTCCGCAATAGGCAGTATGAGATCAGAAATTTTAAATGAAGCGCTCGAGTACGGACGCAAAGCCACACTGAATCCTGAATTTTTCGTAACAGGAAATGCGAAAGCAATATGCGAAAACTGAAAATTATTTCGTTTTTCGGTCAACGTTTTATTCTCATAAGTTGTGGCGATCGCCTTTCCTCCCACATCCAGCATAAAGTGATTTAAAGGCATGAATCCTAACGATGCCGGATTTAAATTATTAATAAAACTATCTGATGGCAATGCGATTCCGGAAGATCCCATTCCCGGCAGTGAACCAAAATCTGAATCGTACAAACTCCCTAATCCATATAAAGAATAAGGGGAGCTTGAAATACTTTGAGAAAATGAAGTAAGCGACATTAAAATGAAGCAGCTAAAAAGAACTATTCTATTTTTCATTTAATAGGAGATGTAATAAATTTTGAGTTGAATTTTATTGTCTACATGTTTTTGATCGCCTAAAACAATCCTGTTAACTGACTTTGAAATACCCGGCAGCATTAAGATTAGAGAAGACCTGGAATCAGATGTTTTTAGCATTTCTTTTTGCAGAAAGTTTCCAATCGAAATTGTATATCCAAGGTTTTCATTGAACTCATCGCTTTTTTTATTTAAGATTCCGTAAACAGAAGAACCTGCAGAATTCAGCAAAGGACTGCTGAGTCGGTTTAAATTATCGGCAACATAAATCCGCAGGGAATCAGCAAGAGGATATTCCTTAGAATAGGAATTATTAACTGGTTTTAAAAACAGCCGCGCATCGACAATAGCACCGTTGTTTGAAATGTATTTAAGCTGTTTTATATTAGGGAAATCAATTCGGCAGGCAACCCCGGTTCCAGATTGTATAAAACCCTGTTTGTTGGTTAACGAACTCGAAAGCTTACTGCTGGAAGCAGGTAAATTTTGAATTAAGGTTCCTGTTTTATCCGAAGAAATAGAATTAAACTGCTTTGCAATATCTAAAACCGAAAAATCAATATAATACGAGTCTTCTTTATCTGATTTGTATTTAGAATAATACAACCTGATTTTACTTGTCGAAGTATGAAAACCAATAACACTCGAAGAAGGAGAATTAGAAGTCGAAGGCACCAGTACAAGTCCTTTTAAATACTCAGTAAAAGTGTCGAAATCCGTAACCTCCCTGCTTTTTATTTTTTGGAAAATCCCTTCACCAAAGGCAGCACTCATTTTAATATTAATAGAGTCTTTTTCTGTTGGACGCGGTTTGTATGAAATACTTCCAAGACTTTCACTGCTATAACTTAAAGTCGAGCTGTTATAAAAATTAGAATCCTCTGTATTGGGTTTTACTCTTTGCGTTAATCGATGAATATCAAACTTTTGTACCTGCGTAGTATCTCCGTAATAATAATTATCATATTTAAGAATCATGGAGATCGAGTCGAAAACAAGATTTGCCGTCTCAGTATCTGATCCGCTATTCTTTAAAGCATAAGAAGTTCCGGATAATTGAAAATAGCTGTTTGACCTTACTTTCCCAAAAATCGGATCGCTATAATTCCCTACCAAAATACGGCTCTGACTTGAGGTTAACAGCGAATCAATATTAATAGTAGACATATCGACCGTTACCGTATCAACAAGTACTACTTTATTATTTACTGACAAATAATCAGATCCCACAACAAACTTTCCGGCATCGGTATCTGTACCGCATGAAAATATAGTAAAAACAAAAAACAACAATAATATAAACTTGCGCATAATCTATTTTTTGGACAAATATAAATTGCACGCTTCTGCACGTCACTATAACATATACAGGCCAGTGTTTTTACCCTATAAAAGGCACGAAAGCATCTATAATAGAACTATGGAGGTAAATATCCCGTTCGGCCTTTAAAACGACGATTTAGTCTATCAAAAAGAGTCATACATATATCTTCTTTTTTTTAAAACATTCCCCAACCTACTTTTGAACCAATAAATAAGTAATGAAAATAAGGTTTATAATTTGTTCGGCTTTTTTAGTATCGGCTTTCAGTATTAAGGCACAGGAAAAGTTTTCGGTAAACATGAATTTAAAAACAGAACCAACAGATAAAATTGATTTTAACGAAACCGGCATTGGAGTCTTTTTCAGTAAAACATTAACCCCCAAAACAAGTATAACAAATACCTTGTCGTTTTCTAATTTGAATGTGAATTATGATGCGGGAAGCGCCGGAACATTTGAAAGTGTAGACGATCTGCGCCAGGTTCAGAATAAATTTGAAATATCAAAACAGATTTTGAATTCGACAAAACTGAATTTTTCGCTTACGCCGATGGCAAGCTTTCAGCAGAATTTAGATTTTTCTGACTTCTCGCTTTTAGGAAGTTTTGAAATCAGCCAGAAACTGAACTCAAAAGCGACTTTTAATTTAGGAGCTGCGAGATCATCCGTTTTTGGAAATCCGAAGTTTATGCCAATTGCCTCTTTCAATTATAAAGTAAATGATAATACAAATGTGCTGGCTGGTTTTCCGGATTCAAAAATTTCGTATTCAAACAACATCCGAAATACATTCAGCCTGAACAATAATTTCAACGGAAGCTTTTACATTTTAGACGTTCAGAATAAGGCAGATAATACGGCTGCAAAAGCGGTTCTTTCGCAAATGACAACCTCATTTGAATACGAACGAAATGTCGAGAAAAACTGGTTTTTAAATTTTAAAGCCGGATATGATTTTGACAAAAAATACAAACTAACCGACAGCAAAGATCATACAGTTTATGATTTTAATACAGGCAATGGTTATGTTCTGGGAATTGGGATCAAATACAAACAATAAATAAAATTTAACACACTATGAATAATTTAAAAAAAGGAATATTATTCGCAACAGTACTTTCGAGCCTCTTTTTTGTAAGCTGCAGTAACGACAATGACGATGACGATTTGATAGGAAACTGGATTAAAAAATCGGCATTTGACGGCCCTGCACGATCCAGCGCGACAAGTTTTGTAATTGGAGATTACGCTTATGTTGCAACTGGCTATACCGGAGATGTTTATTTGAAAGACTTATGGGCTTATGACTCAAATGGAGATTTCTGGGAGCAAAAAGCAGATTTTACAGGAGTAGGAAGAAGTTCTGCTTCGAGTTTTGCATTAAATCAAAAAGGTTACGTTGGCCTTGGTTACGATGGAACGAACAAACTAAAAGATTTTTATCAATACGATCCTTCCAGCAACAGCTGGACACAAAAAACAGATTTTGGAGGAACGGGCCGTTATGGAGCTGTAGGTTTTCAGGCAGCAGGAAAAGCGTATTTTGGAACGGGTTATGACGGAAATTATTTAAAAGATTTCTATCAGTACAACGACGTAACCAATACCTGGACACTTGTAAATGGTTTTAGCGGCAACAAAAGACGTAATGCTACTGTTTTTGTTATTTCGGATAAAGCCTATTTAGTAACCGGAGTTAACAATGGTTCTTATCAGGAAGATTTTTGGGAATTTAATCCGGCAACGGATGTCTGGACAAGAAAAAGAGATATCGATAAAGATACTAATGATGATGATTCCTACAATGACGATTATGCCATTACACGATCTAATGCTTCTAGTTTTTCTATGAACGGATTAGGCTATATTGTGGGAGGTGAAAACATTAAAACAGTTTGGGAATACAACCCATCGACAGATCTTTGGGTAGAAAGAACTCCTATGGAAGGTGCTACGAGAAGTGATGCTGTGGGTTTTGCAATTAACAATCGCGGGTTTTATATGTTAGGAAGAGTAGGCTCTGCTTACTATGACGATACATGGGAATTTAAACCTCAGGATGAACAAAGCGACGATGACAATTAATAATAAGCAATTCTTCTGGAGTAAAATCCGGAAGAATTTATTGATTTTCTTTCTTTTTTTACAAATCGTTTCCTGTACAAAAAAGGATAATTTTAAAACAGAATCTTTTAAAACAAACTCAGGCTGGGGGTACTCGATTTCTTATAAAGAAAAAATTATAATCAAGCAATCGATTATTCCCGTCATAAATGACAGCAAAAGTTTTTCGACAGAACAAGACGCTTTAAAAACAGCCAATCTGGTTGTAGAAAAACTCAAACAAAACTTATCTCCAACGGTAACCAAAAATGAATTAATTTTATTAAAAATAAAATTATAAATGACACTAGATACCATTAAAAATACCAATTCAAATAAAATATTGTTCCACTTTATGATTTGGATTTTCTTCATTCTGACTTCACTAATTCAATTTTACGAAAGTCCATTTAGAATCAATAATGATTTCTATGCACAATGGGCGACAGGAATAATCTTGTTTTATCTGAATTATTTTTATTTGGTACCTGCACTTCTGCTTCAAAAAAAGTATTGGAAGTATTTTCTGTTCATTTTAGTCATTATTGGCATTTTCATGATTATCAGAGTTAATTATTTTATTCCTGAATTTAAACATGTAAGGCCAAGGATGATTCCGCCCGAAGATCTTAAATTAATCTATAAAGGACGAAGAACTACAGCCATATTAGCAACAAGACAACCCTTGTTTTTTAAAATTGCGCCTTCTTTTTTCTATATTTTAATTATTACAATAAGTGCTGCAATTCGAACTTTAACTGAGTTCTACAACAATCAGCAAAACAAATTAATTGCCGAGACACACAGAACGAGTACAGAATTAATATACCTGCGTAAACAAACAAATCCGCATTTTTTATTCAATTCCTTAAACAGTATTTATTCTCTGGCACATAAGAAATCTGATTTGGTCCCTGATGCCATCGTAACGTTGTCTGAACTAATGCGCTACATGCTATATGAAACAGATAATAAAACGGTGGCTTTAGAAAAAGAAATTAACTACATCCAGAATTATATTGATTTACAAAAGCTCAGACTTAATAATATCGAAGACATTTTTATAAACGTTCATGGCGACACCAGAAACAAATTTATTGAGCCTTTGTTATTGATTTCTTTTGTAGAAAATGCTTTTAAATACGGAACAGATTATAAGGGTGCAGCGCACGTAAAAATCAAAATTTTCATTTCTGAAAACAATCTCGATTTTTGGATTGAAAACAGTATTGAAAACTATATAAAAGATCCTGAAAATTCGGGAATTGGATTGGTAAACATTCAAAACCGACTTGATTTGCTTTACCCAAATGCGCATGAACTGACTATAAACCAGGACGATCAATTTTACCGCGTGCATTTAAATCTTAAATTAGATGAAATTCAAACTGCGGTAAATTAAATGTATTAACAAGAAATAGTATGGTAAACAACTAATTTAGAGACAACTAGTATTTTATGATAATTTTAAAACTTAATTTACTGGTTTCAAACTACTTTTGACTGCCAAATAATTTAAAACTTAATTTACAACAGATGAAATGTGTAATTATAGATGACGAACCTTTAGCTGTTGAATTACTACGAGATTTTGTTCAAAAGGTCGATTCTCTGGAATTGGTCAGCACTTTTAACAATGCCATTGATGCCGTTGCCTTTATCAATCAAAATAACATCGACTTGATTTTTCTGGACATTCAAATGCCTCATTTTTCGGGAATCGATTTCTTAAATACAATTGAAAAGAAACCTTTGGTTATTTTCACTACAGCTTATTCTGATTATGCCGTTGAAGGATTTAATTTAGGAGCGGTTGATTATTTAGTAAAACCAATTCCGTTTCACCGCTTTTTAAAATCGGTTGTACGCGCGCAGCAAATAAGTAATCCTTCTGCTCCCGTTCAGGCGATTTCTGAAAATAGTTCGACTCCTGAAGTTGAACAGGACTTTATGTTCGTAAGAGCCGAATATGAAAATGTAAAAATGAATTTTTCGGATATTTTGTTTATCGAAGGATTAAAAGATTACGTAAAAATATATACGACAGATAATAAATTTACGCTGACTTTAATCAGCTTAATAAAACTGGAAAATTTGCTTTCAAGCAAAGGATTTTCTCGAATTCACCGATCTTATATTATCAATATAAAACACGTAAAATCGATTCAAAAAAATAAAGTCTTAATCAGCGACAAACGAATCCCGATAAGTGAAAGTTATAAAAATGCTTTCTTCGAGAAAATCAATTTATAAGTTTTATTAAATTCCAAAAAAAGAAATTCCAAATTCCAAGAGTATTAATCTTTTGGAATTTGAAATTTCTTTTTTTGAACTTGGTATTTTATTCTTCGTCTTTAAACCAGCCCGAATACATTACATAATTGTTTGAAATACGTTCGATCTCGCCCGCAAAATCAGACTGATCAATATCTTTTACTTTTTTAGCAGGAACACCCGCAAAAATAGTCCCGGAAGGAACAACGGTATTTTGGGTTAAAACCGCTCCGGCTGCAATAATCGAATTGCTTTCGACAACACAATTATCCATTACGATCGATCCCATGCCAATTAAAACATTGTCGTGAATCGTACATCCGTGCACAATGGCGTTGTGTCCAATCGAAACATTATTGCCAATAATCGTGGGATGCTTTTGATACGTACAGTGGATTATGGCGCCATCCTGAATATTTACTTTGTTTCCTATTTTAATAAAATGAACATCGCCGCGAACCACAGCATTAAACCAAACGCTGCAAGAATCTCCAAATGAAACATCTCCAACAATTGTCGCATTTTCAGCAACATAACAATCTTCTGGAATAGAAGGTGCTTTTCCGTTTACAGATTTAATAAGCATAATAAAATTTTAATTAATTGCAGGACAATTACAATCGTAACGTTCCTTTCTACAAAATAAATCGATTCCTAAAGTAATCTGGTGATAACCACCTGTATCAAATTTCACATTTCCCGTAACCTGAGAATACGTATAAGCAAACATAAAGTTTTTATAATTTACACCAATAATGGGCGTAAAATATTGCAGTTTTTGAGACGAAACACCACTTCCTTTAGTGTATTGCGCACCGTCAAAACTTCTTCTATAAGAGAATGCTGCCCACAAACTTCCAAAATCTAAATTCTTATATGCTTTTAAGTTTAAGTCGATAGATTTTTGTTTCGTCTGATCATAATATTGAAATAAAATAGACGGTTCCCAGGTAATTTTTTCTCTTTTTCCAAATACATATCCGGCGCTTAAAAGAAATTTCCTCAAATTATCACTTTCATAATCTGTATACAATTCTCTCCTGGTTTCAAGAAGTCCCTGAACTGTTGCATGCGCATAAAAATCAAGAAAATTGTATGATGCTCCAATATCCATATTGAAATAAGAATCTTTTTGAATTGAACCAAAAACGATTGGGTCAAAAGTATTTCCAAAATTTGTTTCGTCTAAATGATTTTGAGTCAAACCACCGCTGATACCAAAAGAAAGCTGGTTCAAATCGAGTTCGTCTCTAGAAAACATAATATGATGAGCATAAGTAAGCTTTACTCCTTTTTCTGAATGATAACCGTTTTTGTCGTTAAAAACAATAATTCCGGCTCCTGATCTCTCTCCTATCCTGCCGTTAAAACTTAAAGTCTGAAGAGCTGGCGCATCTTCTTGTCCAAACCATTGTTTTCTGGCTGTTAATCTAATTTTTGCGCAGTTTGAAGCACCCGCCATCGACGGATGAATTAAGTAATAGTTATCTGATAAATAATCTGAATAAACTGGAATTCCTTCTTGAGAATAAGAAAAGAACGAAGCAATTAAAAAAACAAATAAAAACTTGATTTTTAATTTCATAGTGACTAATTAGTTTATATAAATTTTGAACTCTTAATAATTTCGTACGAAATATTGGAAAAGAGTCTTAATTATTTTATTAAAAAATCAAATATAGGTATAAGTAGAAAATAACTTTAGTAAATTTGCAAAAAATTACTACCATGACAAAAATCACTATAAAAGAAACTCAAAATCCTACTATATTAAAGTTCGAATTTGAAGATTTTATCACTCAAAATCAAAGCTTTGAATTCAAAAACATTGACGAAGCGCAGGCCTCTCCTTTAGCACAGCAATTGTTCTATCTTCCGTTTGTAAAAACGGTTTATATCTCAGGAAATTTCATTGCAATCGAAAGATACAGCATTGTAGAATGGGATGATGTAAAAGATGCCGTTGCAGAACAAATTACTGCATTTGTAGACAAAGGCGGTGTTATTATTAAAGTAGACGAAAACAAAGCAAAAAAACAGCCTATTACGGTTTACGGAGAAACAACTCCAAACCCGGCAGCTTTAAAATTTGTGGTAAGCAGAATGTTAACCAGAAATGCGGTTGAATACAAAAATATCGATCAGACGGCTTCTTCTCCATTAGCACAGGAATTATTCAAATTTCCTTATGTAAAAGAAGTATTTATTGATGAGAACTATATTTCTGTAACCAAATACGAAATCAACGACTGGCAGGAAATTACATTAGAATTAAGAACTTTCATTAAACAATTTATCGAAAACGGAGGAACTGTTTTAGACGAAAGCTTAATTCAGACAACGACTAAAAATGATGTAACTAAAGACGAAGCATTTGACAAATTAGATGTTACTTCTCAGCAAATTATCAACATTTTAGAAGAATATGTAAAACCGGCAGTTGCGGCTGATGGAGGAAACATTGCTTTTGATTCTTATAATGAAGAAGACAAAACAGTAAAAGTAATTTTGCAAGGAGCTTGCAGCGGATGCCCGTCATCGACTTTTACTTTAAAAAGCGGTATCGAAAATATGCTGAAAAGCATGCTTAACGACGAAGGAATTAAAGTAGAAGCTTTAAACGCTTAATACTTTTTTAATTGATTTATACTAAAGCGTCTCATTTTGAGGCGCTTTTTTATTTAGGAATAATTCTTGAAAGGCATTAACGCATAGAGACATCGAGACTATTTAGTAATAAATGCTCCGGAGGAGCATAATATTTATAGCAATTATGTAGCCCGTGATTTAAAGCTCCAGAGGAGCGAAACATATATTGTTTAAAAATATGCCGCTCCTCTGGAGCTTTTTGTACATGGAAATAAATTATGCTATAAATATTATGCTCCGCTGGAGCCTTCTGTTTCTATGTCTTTAAAATTAAACCAAACTAATTCGTTATCAATTAATTATTCTAAAATTTAACTGTTATTCTGGAAAAACAATTAATATTGTAATCTAAACCAATTCACTAAAAACTATGGGATTAACTTCATTTTTCAAAAATTTATTTGGCTCAGCCAAAGAAACTGCCGATGATTTCGCAGATAAAGCCGAAAACACAATTGAAGAAGTAAAAGAAGCGGCTGCACCTTTTATAGAAAAAGCCGAAACTTTTGCCGAAGAAACAATTGCAAAAATTAGAGAAGCCTCAGATTCAATAGGCGATACAATTGAATCTCTAACTGCTGAAAATACAGATGATAATCTGGCAAAAGAAAGTGTAGTTGATGTGAGTGAAAAATTAATTACAGAAGATTCTGACAATTAATTAAAACTCTTTTCGCATAAAATGTAAAATATATCTATATTTGCAAAACTAATACGCCTTCTCCTATTGAGAAGGTTTTTTTATTCAAATAAAATGTACATCGATACCGAACAGTCCATCAGTTACACTACGAAGTTTATCAATATGTTAATTGATTATTCGCCAAAATTAATCTCTGCCATTTTAATTTTATTTATTGGTTTATACGCCATTAGATTAATAAACAGAGTGATTAGAAAAATAATGGTTAAGAGAAATCTTGACCCTACATTAACCAAATTCCTGGCCGATATTTTGTTGTGGGCGCTTCGAATTTTATTGTTCGTAACCTTTATTTCAAAACTCGGAATCGAGACTTCTTCTTTCGTAACCATTTTGGGTGCAATGGGTCTTGCGGTTGGTTTATCGCTTCAGGGATCACTTTCGAATTTTGCGGGAGGTATGTTAATTATCGTATTTAAGCCTTTTAAAGTTGGCGATACAATCGAGGCACAAGGCGTTATCGCAACAGTTGTCGAAATTCAGATTTTTGTTACCAAAATGCTTACTGGAAATAATCAGACTGTTTTTGTTCCTAATGGAGCTTTGTCTAACGGAACGATAATTAATTATTCTATGCAGGGAGAAAGAAGAGCCGATTTGACCTTCTCCATTTCTTATGATTCAGATATTAAAAAGGCAAAAGATGTTCTTATGGATGTTTTAAACAAAAATCCTAAAGTACTTCAAAATCCTGCTCCTGAGGTTTTTGTAAAAAATCTGTCTGCAAGTTCAGTTGATTTTGCGGTGCGTCCGTGGGCGAAAAATGCAAATTATGGAGCTGTTTTTTCTGATACTTTAGAGAATTGTAAAACAGCTTTAGACGAAGCAGGAATTTCTGTTCAGCCGTTTACAATTCAAAAATAAAAATAGATTATTATTTTTTTGATGGCAGCGTCATCATAAAATCTTTTAAATAATAAGGTTCAAAATAAGCGACATCTACCGTGTCGCTTTTTTGGTATTTATCATAACTGATTTTACTCATTTCGTTTGCCGACGGATATTTGATTTCTTCCAGAAAAACAAAGTTTTCTCTGGTCAAAACCGGTTTGCATTTCTCGGCACAATCTCCAACAAAATAAACGGTTTCTTTGTATGAAGCAAAAGAATCTTCTGTAATAATTTCAGCCTGAATTTCTCTTTCAACTTCTAAATTGGCAGTAAAAACTTCGCTGTACACTTCCATTCTTCGTGCATCCAGCATTGGAATAATTTTACACTCAGAAGCTTTCACTTTCGATGCTAAAGTCTGTAACGTATCAACAGCAATAAGCGGCAGGTTTAATGCAAAACACAATCCTTTTGCTGCCGAAACTCCAATTCGTAAACCAGTATAAGAACCTGGCCCCTGACTTACCGCAATCGCAGCTAAATCCTGAACCGAAACTCCGGATTCTGCAATAACTTCTTCAATAAAAACATGAAGTTTCTCGGCATGCGAATATCCTTCTTCAGCAATTTCTTTACAGAGAATCGTTTCTCCATTTTTTGCAATTGATACTGAACAATTTTTGGTCGCTGTTTCGATATTGAGAATAAAAGACAATGTATGCAATTTTAAAATTAAAGATATTTTATTATTTCTTTGGAGCATCTGCTTTTTTAAGCTTTACTTTATCTCCAGAATTTAGTTCTTTAGAAACGGTTGTATATGGTCCTGTAATTACGACATCCCCAGATTTCAGCCCAGACATTACTTCAATATTAGTATCATCCTGAATTCCGGTTTTGATAACTCTGATTTTAGCTTTATCCCCTACTTTCACAAAAACGCATTCGAATTTCTTATCGTTTTTTGGAGCTGTTTTTTTCTCATTCGGATCATCTACTTTAAATTCAGTAACAGCCGTAGTATCAGACTTTACCACAACAGCACTAATTGGCACTGCCAAAACATTATTTTTAGTTGTCGTAATAATATCAACTGTAGCAGTCATTCCTGGTCTAAAAGGAGAATATGCAGCCGGTTTTCCTTCTAATAAATCCTGATACGATTCTTTTACAATACGAACTTTTACTTTAAAATTCGTAACCTGATCTGATGTTAAGGTTGTACTGGCAGAATTAGAAATACTGGTTACAATACCTTTAAATTTCTTTTTTAAGTAAGCATCGACTTCAACATTTGCTTCGTCTCCAATTTTAATTTTTACGATATCATTTTCATTAACATCAACTTCAACCTCCATATTATTAAGGTTGGCTACTCTTAAAAGTTCTGTTCCGGCCATTTGCTGTGTACCTAAAACACGCTCTCCTAATTCTACATTCAGCACTGAAATAGTACCATCTGCAGGAGCATAAATTGTAGTACGTCCTAAATTGTCTCTTGCTTCTGTAACAGATGCTGAGGCACTTTGAACATTATAATACGCATTTTGTTTGGTCGCTTTTGCAACTTCGTAGGTTGAAATCGCCTTATCCCAATCTGATTTTGAAATTACGCCTTTGTCGTACAAGGTTTTATTACGTTCGTAATTGGCTTTGGCTTCTTTAAAACTAGCTTCAGACTGTACTAAACCTGCCTTTGTTCCAGATAAATTTGCTACAGATCGCTCTAGTCCTGATGTATATAAATCAGGGTTTATTTTTACCAATAAATCGCCTTTTTTTACAACTTGACCTTCTTTTACATTTAACGCAATAATTTCACCGGAAACCATTGATGAAAGTTTTACTTCTATTTCCGGCTGAATTTTTCCAGTTGCCGAAACGGTTTCAACGATTGTCGAAGCAGCTACTTTAGAAATTTCAACTTCTTTTCCTTCATCTTTATCTCCTATTACTCCTTTAAATGCTATTAATGCAGTAATTATAATTATCGCCGCCCCAAGTAAGAAGTAAATTGTTTTTTTTGACATAATAAATTATTTTGTAATAATTGGAACAATTGGAATTCCGAAATAGAATTCAAGTATTTTAATCTTAAACATGTAATCGTATTTCGTTCTAATAACGTCAGACTGTGCATTGGTCAGCAAAGTTTGTGCTTGTGTAAAATCGAATGAATTCATTAAACCAACATCATACTTTTCTTTAGCGTAGTTATACGCCTGTTGTCTTGCTTCTAAAGTAACTGTTGATGATTCATAAGTATTTAAAGCTCCTTTTGCATCTGTAAATGCAGTGTAAACGTTACGTTGCAAATCTAAACTTTTTTGCTCTAAATCTATTTTAGATTTCTCTAAACTTACTTTGTTTCTTTCAACATTGTTTCTGGTAGAGAATCCGTTAAATATTGGAACCGAAAGCTGCAAACCAAAAGATTGTCCTTTATTATCATTAAACTGATCCAAAATTGGAGCTGCATTACCCAAAACAGAAGTACTATTATTACGAAGTACAGCCTGATTTGTTCCTTCTACAAATCCGATTTGAGTAGTTGGATTAGCTGTATTTGGAACAGATCCCGTAATGATATCAGAATAACTTGCTCTGGTATTAAAGTTGTAAAATGCACTTAAAGTTGGCTGATAAGCTCCTTTGGCAATAGTAACATTTTTTTCTGCAATTTCCAGATTTGTCTGAGCTAATTTTAATTCTGTTCTCGTTTCTTTTGCTTTATTATAAATATCAATTGGACTTTGTGCCATGATATTATTCTGATCCTGCAAGTTTGTATTATCGATTACATCGAAATCTGCAAATTCTTTTAATTGTAAAAGCTGTGCTAAACTTAATTTAGAAATCAATAAATTGTTTTCAGAAACCGCAATGTTTTGCTTATCTGTGGCAACAGTAGCTTTAAGATCAAATAAATCTCCACGCGGAATTGTTCCGGCATTTACCATTTCTTCAGAACGGGCATAGCGTTTTTCATCAATAGCTAACTGTTCCATTCTTACTTTTAAATTCTCTTTATTAGATAAGATTTGTAAAAATGCGCTGGCTACATTTAAAGAAATGTCTTCCTGCATTTTTAACAATTGGTATTTTGAAGCTATAATAGAAAGATTTGCTTTACGAAGTGTATTCTGATTTTGAAGCCCTTTGTAGATATCAACCCCAACAGAAGCTCCAATAGATGAATATTGCGTCGTTTGATTTTCAAGCAAACCTGTTGTAATGTTCTGGTTCAAACCAATATTCCAAGAGTGCGAAGCATTTGCGTTTACTGATGGAAGATAATTTCCTATAGCGCCTCTTTTATCTATTGCCGCAGTTTTTAAATCTAACTCGGTTAATTTAATTGTGATGTTATTATCCAATGCATATTTCACACATTCCTCTAAAGTCCATTGTTTTGATTGTGCATGTCCGGCTAATCCAAAACCGAATAACATGGCAACAACAAGACTATTATATTTATTTATTTTCATATATTTTGAATGAAAGCGCAGTAAACCAACTACGCAAATTTAACATTTTTTAAAACCAAAAAACTCTTTACAATTTCAGCTTATTTTTTCTCTTTCTCATCGATCAAACCCTGATTCCAGATTTTAATTTTATCTGTGTTTTTGATCCCGCTTTTAACCTGAACATAAATTCCGTCGCTTACGCCTAAAACCAAATCCCTTCTTTCAAATTTTTGAGGAGTTGTTTCTATTTCAACATAAGGCTTTTGAGTTTTTTTGTCAAATTGTACTAATGATTCTTTTATCGCCATAACTTTCTCTGCTTTTTCAAGAATAATAGAAGCATTTGCACTTAGACCTGCTCTAATAAATGTTTCATCTCTATTTTCTAATCTGGCTTTTATTTCAAACTGAATTGCTCCGTTTTCTACCACTCCTTTTGGTGCGATATCAGTTAAAACAGCTTCAAATTTTTTATTTTCGATTGCTCCAACCGTGATTTCAATTGGCATTTTTTCTTTGATTTTTCCAACTTCAGATTCGTCAATTTTTCCAATAAAAATCATTCTTCCCACATCGGCAACACTTGCAATCGTAGTTCCTTCGTTAAAGTTATTACTTTCAATAACCTGGTTTCCTACTTTTACCGGAACCGCCAAAACCATTCCGTTTACTGTAGAACGAATTAAGGTATTCGCATAATTTCCTAATGAAGAAGTTGTTCCTGTCTTTACAATATCCAAGCTTTGTTTTGCTGATGCATAATTTTGTTTTGCCTGTTTGTAAGCTAATTGTGCTGCATCAAAATCATTGGCAGAGATCACATCTTTATCAAAAAGTGTTTTTTGTCTTTGATAGATTTTCTCCTGGTTATCTAAAGCGATTTTTGCAGTTTGTACTTGATTTTGAGTACTGCTTACATTAGATACGTTTGCCACAACTCTAATTTTGGCAATCATATCTCCTGCTTTAATTTTCTCTCCGGCTTTAATATAAACCTGTTCAATAATACCTGAGATGTTCGGTTTGATTAAGACTTCTTCATCAGGCTGAATGTTACCAGTAGCAATTGTATTTTTTACTATTGTTTTGGTTTCTGCTTTCTCCGTTTTAAAAACAACTGGTGATTCCTGATTCTTCGCGTACAAATAATAAAGTGCGCCAAAAAACACTACAGCAATTAAGATTAAAATGGTTACGGTTACTCCTTTTTTCATTTTGTTTTCGGTTTAATCGATTATTTTTTGATTGATAATTTTATTCTGTTCGTAAAGCATCTACAGGCTTTACATTAATTGCGGTCTGCGCCGGAATAAATCCTCCCAGCAAACCAGATCCTACTAATATTATTAAGGCAACAAATACAACTCCTAAATCAACACTTGGATTGGCAAACATGGTATCATTTCCTTGCGGCATCGAATCTAAAACCATATTTAAAATCGCAATGATTCCCGTTGCGACGGCAATACCCAGCATGCCTGAAATAATGGTTAAAAATATAGATTCTGATAATATCTGTCCGCGAATTGCCGCCGGCGTCGCGCCTAGTGCTCTTCTTATTCCAATTTCTTTGGTACGTTCTTTCACTACAATCAGCATAATATTCGAAATACCAATTACTCCCGAAATCAAAACTAATGTCCCTACGAAATAAGCAATGATTTTTAGAATATTAAACAAACTCTGTACTTTATTAAACTGTTCGTACAAGTCAAAATTCCCAACCGCTCTGTCGTCTGTAGGATTTACAGAATGCAGTGCTTTTATAATTTCTAAAATCTTCGGTTTTAATTCTGTAATAGAAGTTTCGTCTTTTGCCGTAAGTGCCATCCATCCTACTTTATCACCGTAATTAAATGCCTGCTGAAAAGTAGTAAACGGAATAAAAATATTTTTTTGTTCCTGTTCTGCATTTCCACCTTGTTGTTTCGATTTATAAACCCCAACAACCATGAAATTAATTCCGTTGATTTTAATATAAGTTCCTACACATTCTTCCTCTTTTCCATACAGTTCACTGATTACTCCTTTACCAATTACGCAGACCTTTCTTCTATCCAGAATATCCTGTTGGTTAACAAATCTTCCTTTTATAATATCCATTGGCTGTTGTTTAATCAGCTCCGGATAATCTCCATAAATGGTAAATGCAGAAGTTTTTGTACCGCGAACCACATTATTTGTTCCGTTAAAATCTCCCAGTTGGTTTCTTGGCGAAACATATAATAAATCAGGCAATGCAGCTTTTAAAGCCGTTACATCGCTGTTTCTAAAATCATAACGACGTATTTTCGGGAGCCCTTTATACGCTTTAGATGTGGTCTGACTCCACATAAACATCGTGTTTGTGGCGATTCCGTCAAATCCTTTTTTGATACCGTTTTCTAAACCATTACCTGCTGCGAGGAGAATTACCAAAATAAAGATTCCCCAAAAAACACCAAAAGCCGTCAGAATAGTTCTGAATGGGTTGGCCGTTAAGGCCTGTAAAATTTCGTCCCAATTATCTTTTTTAAACATAATTATTCGTCTCTAAGTGCTACAATAGGTTTAATTTTGGCTGCCCTGTATGCCGGAAAAAATCCAGCAACAGCACCTGCAAATACAAGTAAAAATAATGTTGTCAAGGCAACACTAAAATCAACTTCGGGATTTCTAAAATATTCACTCTGCACCATCGGCCCAACAAATTCCAGCAATAATAAACTTGCCAAAAGACCAACAAAACCAGCTATTGTAGTAATAAAAATAGATTCGTGAAGTATCATTGTAATAATCGAAAACGGAGAAGCACCTAAAGCTTTACGTATTCCAATTTCTTTTGTTCTTTCTTTTACAATAATCAACATAATATTACTTACACCTACCACTCCGGCAATGATCGTACAAATCCCGACCCACCAAAAAAACAATCTGATGTAAAGATTTAAATCGTAAAACTGTTTTGCGTCTTTAACCGAATTATAAACTCCTACTCCTCCATCATCTTCGGGAGCCACCATGTTTTTACTTTTTAATAAGTCTTTTAAATCTTGTGTAAATTTTTCAGATTGTGCCAAAGCTTCGTCATAATTGTTTGTCTTTTTTAAAGTAAAAGACAAATTACTGATTTTATCGCCAGCCCCAAAAGTTCTTTGTACTGTGGTCAAAGGCAGATAAGCTCTTGTTTCTTCTCTTTCTCCTCCCGGATCTGTAAAGATTCCAATTACTTTAAAATTGATTTTGTTTATGGCAATTTCCTGTCCAATTGCTTCTTTGTCTTTAAACAAATCCGTTTTTAATTTCATCCCAATAACAGCCACTTTTTCATTATTCTGTAAATCTTTGCTGTTTACATATCGTCCTTGAACTATCGTTAGGTTTTCGATGCCGCCATAATCAGGATCAACCCCTCTATATTGATAATTTCCAGATTCTTTTCCATAAGAAAAAGGCGCTCCCCAATAATTTTGAGTTGACGCTCTCAACTCTAATTTATCTTCAAATTTTTGAACGGACTGATTATAATCGCTATTTCGAAACTGAATCTGTCTTCCTGGATTTAAACCTTTGTACTCTTTTGTTGTTGTACCAGACCAAACTTCTATAATTCCTGCCGCATCGCGTTCAAACTGTTTTTCAATACCATTTTGAAGACCTTTACCGGCTCCAAGCAAAATCACCAAAATAAAAATTCCCGATGCTACCGAAATTCCCGTTAGAAATGTTCGGAGTCGGTTCTTAGAAATTGCCTCAAATATTTCCTGCCAGCGTTCAATATTAAACATAAGATGAAGCTCTAACTTGTTCTACTAATTTATCGTCGATAATTAATCCGTCTTTCAGGACCACATTTCTTTTGCGCATTGCGGCAATATCAGGTTCGTGTGTCACGATCAAAATTGTTTTTCCTTCGTCGTTAATTCCCTGAATAAGTTCCATAACCTCATAAGAAGTTTTAGTATCCAAAGCTCCCGTTGGCTCATCTGCAAGCAAAACTTTTGGGTTTGATGCCAATGCTCTTGCAATTGCCACACGCTGTTTCTGACCTCCCGAAAGCTCATTAGGCAGGTGGTGAGAATGCGAACCTAAGCCTACTTTTTCAAGATATTTCATCGCGATATCATAACGTTCTTTTCGTTTTACACCTTGATAATACAAAGGCATAGCAACGTTATCCAGCGCTGATTTGTAATTTATTAAATTAAAAGACTGAAAAACAAAACCTAAAAATTTGTTTCGGTATTTTGAAGCTAAAGTTTCGTTTAGCTTTTTAATTGGAGTTTTATCTAAAATATAACTACCAGAATCGGCTTCATCCAGAATTCCCAAAATGTTAAGAAGCGTAGATTTTCCAGATCCTGACGATCCCATAATCGCTACTAATTCTCCTTCGGCAATATTAAAATTAATCCCTTTCAACACATGCAATTCCGAACTCCCCATTTTATAGGATTTGTGCAAATCTTTAATTTCGATCATGGTATTGTTAAATTTTTAAAACAATAATAATATTTTTTATAAGTAAATTATGATAACAAAACGTTAATAATTCTACCATAGTATTTAAATAAGACGGCAATAGTTATCAAATGTTACACTTTGTCAATATAATTTAATTGTTTTCTTAATTTTGCTTCACTTAAAAAAATCATTAATTATGAAGTTTTTTTCAAAAATATCAGTGTTTGCGGTAACTGCCGTGTTTTTTAGCTGTTCCACAACTCAAAAACTAGAAACACTGAAGCCAGAACCGGATGATGCCAGTCCGTTAATTTATGATGCAAATCCATCATTTATTAATCTGCCTATTACAGTTAAACTGAATGACATTGAAAGTCAGACCAACGCGCTTTTAAACGGATTGATTTATGAAGACAACAATATCGAAGACGACGATATTGAAATGAAAATCTGGAAGCAGGCGCCTATTAAAATCCAGAATGATCCGGCAAATCCAGACAAAAAGATAAAAACAATTCTTCCTTTAAAAGCCAATATTAAATATCGCATTGGAACCAAAAAACTGGGCGTAGAACTTTACGATACAAGAGAGTTTAACTTAAACGGAGTTATCACTTTATCCAGTGATGTTGCTTTAACAAACTGGAAATTAAACACTAAAACCGAATTCAAATCTTTAGACTGGAGCGAAAGTCCAACGATGACAATTTTTGGAAAAAACATGCCGATTACTTATTTGATAAATCCGGCTATTACCATTTTTAAATCGAAACTGGAGCACAAGATTGACGAAGCGATTGAGAAATCAATGGATTTTAAACCGAATGTTTTATCGGCATTAGAGAAAATCTGTACGCCATTTCAAATGAGCGATACGTATGAAAGCTGGTTAAGAATTGTTCCTGTTGAAATTTATTCTACAAATGCCAAACTTAAAAATGATTCGTTTTTACTGGATATGGGAATGAAATGCAACATGGAAACCATTGTAGGCAAACAACCGGAATCTAAGTTTAATGCCAGCAAAATTGTGTTGAAACCGGTTACTAAAATTCCAAATCAGATTTCTGCCAATATTGCCGCAATTTCGAGTTATGTCGATGCTTCTAAAATCATGACGAAGAATTTTGCCGGACAGGAATTTGGTTCGGGAAGCAAAAAGGTCACGGTAAAAAACGTTTCTATTTGGCACAAAAACGGAAAGATGGTAATTGCGCTTGATGTTTTAGGTTCTATAAACGGGACGCTTTATTTAAACGGAACACCGCAATATAATGCACAAACCAAAGAAATTTATTTTGACAAACTTGATTATGTTCTCGATACTAAAAGTAAATTAATGCGGACTGCAAACTGGCTGGCACAAGGTTATGTTTTAAGAAAAATGGAAGAAAGCTGTCGTTATTCTATACAGCCTAATTTAGAAGAGGGCAAAAAAAGCATGGCAGCATATCTTAAAAACTATTCGCCAATGCCGGGAGTTTTTGTAAACGGTAAAATGGAGGATATCCAGTTTGATAAAATTCAATTAACAAACCAGGCGATTATTGCTTTTATAAAAATAAACGGAACTGTAAATGTCTCCGTAAATGGATTGAAATAAAAAAAAGGCAGAATTATAATTCTGCCTTTTTCTTTTTAGATCGGTACATCTTATAAATAAGAAACCCTATTATTGCTACAAGTAAATACGGGATTATCATTAAAAAAACGATTCCGTCATTTACAGCTTCTGCCTTTTTTATATTCGAATCTCCCGCAAGTGCAGCACGACACATAGCGCATTGAGCATTAGCCGAAATTCCAATTAGGAAAATACAAATTCCAAGAATGAATTTTTGGATTTTGAATTTTGGATTTTGAATTTTATTTTTAGTATACATAGTAAGGAGAAATCTTTAAATAAACCACAACACCTGTTACCGCAACATATAACCAAAGCGGAAAAGTAATTTTAGCTATTTTTTTATGTCTGTCAAATCTTTGCGCAAGCGCTCTTACATAAGTAATTAACACTAACGGAATAATAGCGATAGACAATAAAATATGGGTTACAAGAATAAAGAAATATACATAACGTATAATTCCTTCACCTCCAAATTTAGTCGAATCTGAAGTCATGTGATACGCAACATACATCACTAAAAATGCAACAGACAACGCAATGGCAAAAGTCATTAAACGTTCGTGCAGTTTTCGTTTTCCGTTTTTAATAGCAATAACAGCCCAAACCAAAACAACAGCTGTAATACCATTTGTAGTGGCATAAATTGGAGGCAGAAACGAAAGCGGTTCAACATTGAATCCGAAATCTTTTAATTTAACTCCGAAAAGAATCGCCACAACAACCGGAATAACAATTGAAACCGCAACGATAAATTTATTGTATTTTTTTTCTAATGAATGATCTTCCATTTTTATTCTGCTAATAATATTTTAATGTCTTGTTGAATATCTCGAACTCCTTTTTTATCTAAACCGTCGTAGTAAATATTTGGATTTCCAAACTCATCTTTTCTACAACGAATGTTTCCATCTTTATCAATTAAAGCAAATAATCCTGAATGCTCAAAACCACCGCTTACTTTAGAGTTTTCGCCGGCATAAAGGTTAAATCCTTTATTAGACAAATCCATAATAGTCACTTTGTCTCCTGTTAAAAAGTTCCATGTAGACGATTTTACTCCTAATAATTTTGCATGGTCTTTTAAAACCTGAGGCGTATCATGGCCCGGATCGATTGTAATTGAAACGATCCCGAAGTTTGGATTACCAAAGAATGTTTTTTCGATTTCAAGCATGCTCATGTTCATCTTTGGGCAGATCGAAGGACAAGTTGTAAAGAAGAATTCTAAAACATAAACCTTCCCTTTATACGTTTCGTTAGATATTTTAACGTTGTCCTGATTTGTTAATTCAAATTTTGGAGCCGGGCCAATCGTTAATAATTTTGTGTCTTTAGAATCTTTAAGACTAACATTATCTAAACGATTTCCTTTTACAACTTCACCATTTTTAATTCTATTAACAATTTTTGGCACTGCATAGATTCCGAAAATCAAAATAACAAACGAAATCCCGATGTATGATTTATTTTTGAACATTATAAGTAAGTTTAAAGTTGTTTTGTGGCATTATGGTTCTTTTTAAGAGCGGCGCGATATTCATATAAAATGATTTTAAAATCATCAAGCATTTCATTGCTCAATTCTGATGGATGAAAAGTATCGTATCCTTCTTTGTATTCGTCTTTTTTATCTTTATTGCCGCCTTTACGACCTCTTAAGTTTCTTTCTTTATCTACAATAAAAACATTTGAAGTACCCAATTTGTCATCCAGCTTTCCTTTTAAGTGAAGCTGATTGTAAAATGCCTGTATTTCTTCTGGCGAAGCAAAAACAAAATTCCAACCCGAAACATCTGTAAAAGGCTTAAGTGCATCTACTAATTTCTGAGCTTCTTGTTCTGTGCCAAGCGGACAGATTACTACAAACTGAAGATCTTCGAAACCATGGTAACGCTTGTAGATTTTTTCGTTAAGATTAAAATAGTTCCCTCTGCTGCTTAAAATATCAGAACCGGAAAAACCTAAAACGGTAATTTTTTTATCTAAAGAAACTTTCTTGCCGTCGAGAGATTTCCAATTTCCAAAGTCGGCAATTTTTGGAGTAATAATGGGAAGTTTTGTAAAACTATTTACACCTGAAGCAAAAAACAAATAGGCTACAATTGGCAAAACAAAAAGCACAAAAAGAACTATATTTTTTTTCATTGTTTTAACGGAAGTTATTGAGGTACAAAAATAAAAAAAGCTCCGTTAAACGGAGCTTCTTTTCGAATTAATATCATGTTAAAAA